>TARA_R110002096_G_scaffold170131_12_pt1 | contig 38810 bp, 37 predicted proteins | sample TARA_R110002096 | Tara Oceans TARA_R110002096 (sample SAMEA4397295) | marine metagenome | biome: Polar Biome; feature: [DCM] deep chlorophyll maximum layer (ENVO:01000326); material: water (ENVO:00002006), including particulate matter (ENVO:01000060) such as... | depth 35 m
AACAACTCACTCACTAGTCCTCATTACGAACATCATCGTTCGTAATGCCATCTAGAAGCTCTAGCTTCCATTGGTTTTGATGTTTTGCTGTATCTTTCTTCTTATTCCTCACAAAGATGCTGAAACAACTTCAGCATAACTGAATATTCTATCATTCTAAATACGCTATTAATTCCCCAACGTGTTCAAACTTCCCACGTAAAGATTATTGTCTACCACTAAGTTTTTACCAAAGCTGGATAATTCTTGCCATCTAGTTAATGGCTTTAGCAGCACTTCTTCTCCATCAATAAATACTTTAACTGGCATATCAAACTTTCTAATAGCGTTAGTCCACTTATAAAAAAGCTTCCCGCCCTTAAAGCTGTATTCCAACATTGGAATTCTAACATCTCGTAAATATTGATCGAATACAGGAGTTAAATCACGCCCTACAGCTTTGCTTATATACGCTTCAATCTGTTTGGTAGTAACCGTTTGATGATAAAACTCTTTGTTCAAACCACGTAACATCATTCTCCACTTTTCATCATCATTCATTATTTGTCGAATAGTATGAAGCATATTCGCACCTTTATAATACATATCGGAGGAGCCTTCGTAGTTCACGTCATATATCCCAATAATAGGTCGGTCATTTAGAATATTTAGTCGTGTTCCAATCACATATTCGCTGCCTGCTTTTTTGCCATAATGATATTCTAGAAACAATGATTCTGAGTAGTTGGTAAAGCTTTCGTGAATCCACATATCCGCAACATCTCTGTAGGTGATATTGTTGGCAAACCATTCATGTCCCGACTCGTGGATAATGATAAAATCGAATTTAAGCCCCCAACCCGAACCGCTTAAATCTCTCCCTAAATATCCATTTTTGTATTTATTGCCGTAAGTAATCGAACTTTGATGTTCCATCCCCAAATACGGAGCTTCCACTAACTTGTAACTGTCTTCGTAAAAAGGATACGGTCCAAACCAATGTTCAAAGGCTTTCATCATTCGTGGAGCATCAGCAAATTGCTGAATGGCTATTTCCTTGTTCTCACGAAGTACGTAGTAATCCATATCTAATTCACCGTTTTCTCCGGCATATTTTTCACCAAAATGGACATAATCACCAATATTGATATTTACACCGTAGTTGTTAATCGGATTTGAAACAAACCAATGCCATGTTGTTGTATTGTTTTTGTGTTCTTCAACCTTTTCCAACCGCCCATTAGAAACATCCATAAGATCTTTAGGCGTAGTTACGCTAATACGCATGCTATCAGGCTCGTCATAACCATGATCTTTGTTTGGCCACCAAATGCTTGCACCAATTCCTTGGTTTGAAGTTGCAATAAAAGGCTTGCCATTCCCATCTTTAGTCCAAGTAAAACCGCCATCCCACGGTGCACGAATAGCCACTTTGGGTTTGCCATAAAAATCTACAGTAATCTCATTGATAGACCCTTTACGTTGGGTTTTTGGTAGAGTAACAAAATATGCATTCCCTTCTTTTTCAAACTCTAGTCGCTTACCAGAAAGCAACACTTTGTTAATATACATCGGCTCTTGAAGATCAATTTGCATTCTCCCGACACCTTCATCTAATACTCTATACTGAATAACATTAGTACCTGAGATAGAACTATCATCTAGGTTTACGGCCACAGAAAGATGATAATAGGTAACATCCCACCAAGCTCGCTCTGGTGTTATACTCCCTCTCAGTGTATCCTGACGAGTAAAATCTGGTTGACGTCCAAATAACTGTGCTTGAGCAATATTGCCCAATGTGCAAAATAGAATGAGTGTAAGAAATGCTTTTATCATGGATACTAAACTGTAGTATGGTTGTTTAACTCAGAATATAACAATAGCCTTTAAAGTTAGTAGAGCAAACACACTATTTTCTTAGTTTGTGATTTTAGCTTATTTCCATAAAAAAAGGCAATCCCATTTACGGAATTGCCTTCGACTTTAATCAATTTTAAGTTTTATCAGCTTTTTATTTCTTTTACAGTAAGCACGCCTTTCATTCCACCATAAAAGTGACCTGGGAAAGAGCATACATACTCGTAGTCACCCAGTTTTGTAGGAACTGTAAAGATAACTTCAACCGTTTCGCCACCACCAGCTAAATCCGTAGCTGCTAGTATTTGGTCTTTCAACTCTGGTGCAATGTATTGGTTGTCTCTTGCTTTAGCAGAAGCATTCACAAATGCTTTCATGTCAACACCGCTATCTAGAAATACAATGTTATGCCCCATTGCTTGCTTAGGAATTCTACTCACTACCGTAAGTACAACTTTAATTGTTTCACCTGGCTGTGCTTCAATGGTTGTCACGTCAAACTTCATGTTGTCAGTGCCTTTAACTTCTATAACTCGTGGGCTATCTGCTGTGCCTTGTGCAAAAGCTGCGCTTGCAAATAATACGGCTACTACTAAAGTTGTGAGTATATTTTTAAATGATTTCATCGTTCTATTCTTTTTATGGTTAAAACTGTTTTCTATTTATTTAATAGAGGTTATTTCGATTTAGGTTTCGCAATAAATAGCCCGGCTGCCCCTTTCTGCATATCTGCCATTTCGTGATCTACTAGTACATAATGTCCTTCCTCAGAAACTATAAACTCTAATACTGCGCCATTACTTGATCCTAACAACACGGTTTGCATTCCATGCATCTCATTTTTCAAGTTTCCTTCGTACCAAACTCGGTCGAATATTGCACCAATTACGTGTGTGCTTGAAACATCATTTGGGCCAACATTTAGCATGTAGATCCTTACTCTGTCACCTACTTCTACTTCCATTGGATTGTCCATTAATGCACTTTGGTGTCCGTTAAAAGCAACTATTGAAGGTCGTTTTTCGTCGGCAGCATCAAAATCTAGTACATATAAGTCGCTACCTTCTTCTTTCTTTAGGTAGAATTCTGATTGAACTACTGCAAACTCTTTATCAACAGAATTGTCGGTTGGGTATCCTTCTTTTGGAGATACAATTACCATTCCATATTGCCCCATAGACATGTGTTGCAATACTGGTGGTACGCCACAATGGTAAATATGAACGCCTGGGTAGTTTGCAATCCACTCAAAACGAACTGACATTCCTGGGGGGACAGCTCTCCATTTATCATCGGCAGCTACTGTACCTGAGTGAAAATCTATCGAGTGCATCATTGGCATCTCATCACCAACTGGCTTTTGTAATTTAGACATCGCCAATTGTTGAAGAAATGGAGCATTACCTTTCATTGGAGCTGTAATATCTACAGCTTCATCACTACGATTTTTCATTGTAAAAACTACTTTATCACCTTCACGAACGTGTAAAACAGGACCAGGAACGGTTCCACCGAACGTCCAAGCCACATAACGAACACCTTCAGCAACTTCAATTTCCTGTGCCAAAATATCCATACGGACATGATGCACTCTATTGCCCTTTGGAAGAGTTGCGATGTTTGGAAGCATTGTAACATACTCCCCAACTACTGGAGGGCCGTCATAATCCTCTGTAAAAAGTTCAGCTTCTGGCAAACCAAACCACTTTCCTTCAACTTGGAATTTAGCTTGTAGTTCTTTGCCTTTCTCCTGGGCAGAAACAAAACTTGTACCGAGGGTTAAAACCATTAGCCCTACTAACACCATCATTAATTTTGAATATCTCATTGTTATGTTCATTATTTGTTGATTTTAAGTATTAAGACAATTTTGTCTTAATTATTTATATGATAATCTTCATTTAAAATGAACTTATTCAAACATTGTGAATTTAAGATGAACTTGTCTGAAATTTATTTCAACTTGCGCCAATGCTTAAAAGCATGACTTTTTTATTTATTCTGATTATCTACTAGCTAATGCATAACATAAATAGCCATGAAAAATTTAGATTCAAACCAAGCTGAAAAAATTAGAAACGCCTGCATTAATGCGGCTAAAGAAGGTTTTATAGACGCCTCAATAAGTGGACTCTGTACCGAAGGTGCAATGGAAGCAGCCATAAGTTCTATTGAAATGTTAGATCTCGAAAAAATCCTTTCTCAATCTAAATGAAGCAGCGAATTGTCGACTTTTTCCAAGATGAGCAAGGTGATTGGGTTTCTATACTAGAATGTGGTCACACGCAACATGTTAGGCATAATCCGCCTTGGCAATTACGCCCATGGATTATTACAGAGGAAGGCAGAAAGAGCAGGCTTGGCGCTCAACTTAATTGTTTAAAATGTAATCGGAACGAGCCTAAAGATGTTTGAAAGATTCTTAATACTTACTTCATCTAATGCTTTGCATAGCTAACAATTCTTTTCCAATGTAAACTCGCAAAAAGTATAACCGCGAGTGTCTCAAAAGCTCTACCAAGAAATGCTAAATGAGATATTCCTGTGCTAAAATTAGATACGATAACCACTCCAATTCCTACATTCAGGAAAATAACCATCAGCACAGCCATTAAGCCATTTCCTCTCTCTTTCGAGTTTAGAAATCTAGGAAGCATCCAATAAGCTGTTCCTAGAGTAAACTGAATAATCCATCCGAAAATAAGAAGTTCAATATGCACGGGTAAAAATATCCACAATTGAGGAGATATTGGGAAAGCTTTATGGGTTAACAACAAAGCTCCAATTGTGATTCCAGAAATTAGGTAAAGAAGAGACAGCCGGATCATCCATATAGAAACGTTAGGCATTTTATAAATCCTTATTAGCTCTTAAAATGCGCTTCTTTTTACCTTTAATTCTAGGCCAAATCTCAATAGCGTACGATAAAACAGCTATAAACTGAGCTACTGACGAAATTGCTAACAACACTTTCCAAACTAAACTAGGCGATGTGTTTATGAAAGGTTCTGCAATAACTCTCAACAATAAACCAATATTCAAGCAGATAAACGCAGTCCAAACCCAACGTTGATTTTTGAAACTCTCTTCTTTTTCTCTGCCCGGAAACATCCAATGAGAAACGCCCATAATGATTTGGGTAATCCATCCTAGCATTAACATATGCCAAAACAAAGGAAATAGTACCGGAGTTAAGGCTGATTGAAATTGCAAACCCAAGCCTGTAATTAACGCTGCGATGAAGAATATTAGTCCTGATTTTAGGAAGAGTCGTGATATAAGAGGCATTGCTAAATTAATCTTTCGTTAACCTTAAACCATAACACGCTAATTGACAAAACAGGACCTATAGCAACAATTGCTAAAACCGAGTATATCCAAATTCCTTTTACAGCAGTGGGTAAAAACCAAGTTGGTAGCACAAGAGAAATCAACACGGCTGTAATGGAATACATTATGGGCTTAATAAATTTTTCAGTATTGATTAAGTTCTTAGCAAAGATAATTGCTACTGAACTTGTATACGCTCCTAAAAAAAGCACGTGTAAATACAATATTCGAGCACCAAAATCGGTAAGTATGGCATTAAAAGGCATTATTACAGCGCTTAATTGCATCACACTTTTTAAGCCCAAGAAAGCAAGAGGCCATATCCAGAATGTGTTTTTTGCTTTATTTGATGATACTATAGAAGCAACAAATAGTATTACTGAAATTGCAATCATAACTCCTCCTATTCTTGCAAAAAGAGACTGAAATGGATGGGAAAGCAATTGGGGCATCCCGAACGGAAATGAGACGGCTGCACCAACGGCTATCAAAAAAACCAACACTGTTGGGGGGATAATATAATCCGATTTTTTTATTCCAAGCATTTTTTCTATCAGGCCAAGTAATACCAAAAGCACCCAGCCTTCAGTAAATGTAGCCAGGAAGAAGTGTGGTAGTAATTTTTCTAAAAACTCTGTTCCAAATCCCATCATTTGGACAACACCTACTCCCCAAGCTCCAAGGGAACTCACAAATAACATTAAAAGTGCACCTTCAAACCATATGTTAGATTTGAAATTATGCTTTTTACTTCTCACCCTGATATAACTTCCTATAAACAAGTACCAACCCACCATTACACACGCAGAAAGAATTGCAGATAGTGGCAGAATAAATCTACCAATTCTTGCCATTTTGTATCCATAAAGCATAAAAGATGGATACGATAGCAAACTGAATACGAGAATTATCCATAATGACAGTCTCATCAACCTTGCGCTTAGAGCAACATGATAGCCAGGAACCGTCGTAGTAAAAATAAAATAGAGTGGAAACAAGGAACCCCATCCAAAGAACATAAGATGAGAATGGGCTTGCCTAACATTTGCAAGATTCAATTCGAAAGGTAGTTGAACTGCGAACCCTAACCGATATAGAAAACCTGTTAAGCCCGCTAATACAAAACTAAATAGAATCCACCGCCAAATTGTAGAATTTTTTAGCAGCAGTTTATGAGTTTCCATGACCTTTTTTTTACTCAAAAAGTAGCTCATAGCATTCCTTTAACTATAAGCTACTACTAATCTTAATTCATTCTTTTCTCAAAAGCTAGTGCTTTCGGAAAAAGAATATTATTTTCTAAATGCACATGCTTGTGGAGATCTTTTTGGAAGCCTTCTAAATTTTGAAATAACACTTTATATGAGGCACAAGCATCTTCAGGAGGTGTAAATCCATCTGTCAGGAATTCAATATTAGCCATCAACTCTCCTGCTTTTTCATGCTCTTCTTCTAGTACTTCTAAAAGAGCATCTTTAACAGTTCCAGCCTTCTTCTCCTGAACCAATTTTTTAATTTGAGGAAATAAGTCAGCCTCCTCCTTCTCAAGGTGTTCGATGAGTTCGTTGCTAAGAACTTTAACGTTCTTTAAAACCTCCAATAACTCGGGATGATGACCGCCATGAACACGAGCTACTTTCTCAGCATAAAACTCTAGTTCCGGTAACATTTTACGTACATAGTTATGATGATTTTGCACGATATAATCAGCTAAGAAATCTAAACTCCAATCGCTGTAATTGTTTTGTTCAGCACCTGAATTTTTTAATCCATCTAACTCTTCAAGTACGGCGTCTAATTTAATGTTCTTGCTTATACACACATCGTTGAGCGATTTTTTACCACCACAGCAAAAATCTACGCCATGTGCTCTAAACACTTGGGCTGCTCGGTAATCATCGGCTACTATTTGTCCTACGGGTTGTTGAGATATATCATTTATCATTGCTTTGTATTTTAATTTAAAGTGGTTTTATGCCCACCAATGTTAATATTTTGATTCTGTACAAATTGATAACACTCTAATTGACAAGTTGAAGTATTAAATCAGGTTTTAAGAGTATTTTATCTTATTTATGTAAATTATTTATGAATTAAACTTCCTTATTGAATTTAATTCCAGCTAAAAGCGCCGTTGGCAGTTATTCTAAAGTGATTTTCTCTACCCTCTACTCCTAGTTTGTCTAAAGTAGTACGCTCTAACATTGATTGGATAGACGCTCGAGTTTCTATCCAACTTTCGTGTAAAGGACAAGGTTTCTCGGAACCACAACCAGGCAACCCTAGTGCACATTGGGTAAATAATTCTGGGCCGTCGATAGCAACAACAAAGTCCAACAAAGTTGCATCTCTTCCTTTTTGGGATAATCGAACTCCACCGTTTGGCCCTTTGTAAGATTCCATAAAAGCTTCTGCCGTTAGCTGCTGGAGTATTTTGGTTAAGAAGTGAAACGAGATTTCTAATTTATCGCTCATTTCTTTTATGGAAACGAATTCCCCTTCTTTTCGGGAAGCGAGGTACAAAGAAGCTCGCAAACCATACACACAGGACTTAGATAACAACATAGAATCTATTTAAGAGTATTTTGTCTTTAATTTAACAATAATACTTCTCGATTTGAAATCTTTTTCAAAATATTCTGGACGAAACCAGATTTCAACCAAAAATCTTCAGAAGAGCAAAAATGAGTACACCTGTTACCGAAACATATAACCAAATAGGTAAGGTGAATTTGGATACTTTTCTATGAGTTTTAAACTTCCCCGAAAATGCAAAGAAAAAGCTACTCAGCACTAGAGGGACCACAAATGCAGATAAAACAATGTGTGTTATTAGAATGAAAAAATAGATAGGGCGAATAAAACCTTCTCCCATAAACTTGGTGTCGCCAATAAAATGGTGGTACACAATATAGCTTACCAAGAAAAGTGCGGATGTAATGAAAGCACTTATCATAAACTTCATGTGTCTAGCAAAATTTCGTTGCTTAATTTCTCTCAATCCTAGCACTAAAAATATTGTACTGAGTGAATTAAAAGCGGCATTAAAAGCTGGTAGTTTTGCCACCCATGGGTAATTGTGGTCTGAGCCCTCATTAAAGTAGATAAGCCAAACTAGGAAAGATAGGGCCACTACACTCACTCCAATAATCACAGCCAGTGCTTTTTTTGCACTAACATTATCAAACACTATTATACTTTGTGGTACTTTTTGATCTTCCATTTACGCGGGTTTTGAGAATTTTTTTAAGGGCTTAGCCAATTTAATATATCTCTAATCTTAAATCTTCTTTTTTAAACTCATTTACAAGAAATTTTATCAAATGTGTTTTATCTTTGCGACACTTCGGCACAAAATTATAGCCAAAGTGGGGTTAGTCTATTTAGAATCTGTTTAAATAAGGAAAGCGTACATCTCTTCCTTCAAATAGACAGAAATTTTGGGTAGATTTGCCAAGTCTTAAAACGGGCGTATCAAACTCGATTTTGTAAACTTAAAAAAGCAATCTTTATGGCGCAGATTTTCCCAAAGTGGACAAATCAAGTTCCTCGCAAAATACTTATCGGATTAATTGTAGTAGTAAATGTTGTTATCATTTCGATCTGGTACTTTTTTTCACCACAATACACCGATGTTGGATATGCTCCAACACAACCTGTTCCCTACAGCCACAAGTTGCATGTAGGCCAACTTGGTCTCGATTGCCAGTACTGTCATACTAATGTGTTCGAATCGAAGCAGGCTAACGTGCCCGCTACTCAAACTTGTATGAACTGCCATAGCCAAATTAAAACAGATAGCGACAAGCTTAAGCCAATTCGCGAAAGTTGGGACAGTGGACAACCAGTTGAATGGGTCCGTGTTCACAACTTAGCTGATTACGCTTACTTCAATCATGCCGCACACGTAAATGTGGGCGTTGGTTGCGAAAGTTGCCACGGACGTGTAGACAAAATGGAAATTGTATTCCAAGCTGAGCCTCTTAACATGGGATGGTGTTTAGATTGCCATCGCGAGCCTGAGAAATTTTTACGCCCTGTAGAAGAAGTTACTACTATGGGCTATAAAGCAGAAAACCAAATGGAATTAGGAGCGGAACTCGTTAAAAAGAATAACGTGAGCCCACCTCAATATTGCCAAGGCTGCCACTACTAATCACCACGGATTTTTGAACATATACTTTATCAAATGAGCGAAGTTAAACAAAATACTTACTGGAAAAGCCTGAACCAATTGGCTAATAACCAGGAATACCAAAAATTTGTTGAACGAGAATTCCCAGAGAATGCAACTGAGTTAACCGATGGTTTCTCGCGAAGAAGTTTCCTAGCTATAATGGGCTCTGCCGTATTATTAGCTAGTTGTGATTTCGCCCGCCGTCCAATTCAGAAAATTCTTCCTTATTCTAAACAACCTGAAGATATTATCCCAGGCATTCCATTGCATTATGCATCGGCAATGCCATTCCTTGGTAGCTTAACTGGTTTAGTAGTTGAGAACCACGAAGGTCGCCCAACTAAAGTAGAGGGTAATGAGTTACATCCAGGAAGCCGTGGCGCAACAAGTGCGTACAATCAAGCTTCTGTTTTGGGAATGTACGACCCTGATCGTTCTAGAAAAGTTTTGAAAGATGGAAGCAATTCCTCTGTTGAAGATTTTGTGAGTTTTGCTAAAAGCCATTTTGCTGATACCAACAAGCGTATTGCTTTTATTTCTGAAGCCAATTCTTCTCCTACCTTTAATGCTCTAAAAAAGACTGCTCAAAAAAAATTCTCTAAAGCAACTTGGACCACCTACGAAGTTTTTGGTGAAGAAAATGCACTTGAAGGAACAAACATTGCTTTTGGACAACGTTTAAGAGCTTACAACCAATTTGATAAAGCCGATGTCATCGTTTCTTTAAACGATGATTTCATGGCAGCTACTCATCCTAATAGTGTTGAAAATGCTAAAATGGTTAGCTCTCGCCGTAAAGTTACGGACACGAACGGCACCATGTCTCGAATTTATTCAGTTGAAGATTCTTTTACCTTAACTGGTTCACTTGCAGATAACCGCTTAAGGTTAAAAGCTAGTGAAGTTGCTCCATTTACTTATGCTCTTGCTTCAGCACTAAGCAAAAGAATAAATGGCTTACAAGCTTTTAAGAATGTTAGCAATCAATTCAGTAATCATAAATGGATTACTGCTTTAGTTGATGAGTTAACTAATAATACGGGTAAAAGTGTTCTAACAACTGGCTTACAGAATTCAGCCGAAGAACATGCAGCAGTTGCCGCTATAAACTATGCTTTAGGCAACGCTAACAAAACTGTTTCATACCTTCAAGCACCTCACCTTTCTGACAAAGGCGTTACACTATCTTCAGTAGTAGAAGATATGAAAGCAGGTTCAGTTGATACTGTTGTTCTTGTTGGCACAAACCCGAGCTATACAGCTCAGAATTTAGATTTCACAGCAGCACTTAAAAAAGTTGCTAATGTAATTCATCTTTCAGATTACATTGATGAGACTTCAAAAAATGCTTCATGGCATGTAAACAGAGCTCATTACTTAGAAAGTTGGGGTGACGGTTACTCATTTAATGGTACAAGTTCTGTTATTCAGCCTCAAATCCAACCTCTTTATGATGGTTTGAGCGAAATCGAATTGCTGAACATCGTTACTAATGGTTCATTAGAATCTGCTTTCGATTTGGTTCAAAACACTTTTAAATCTTCCCATGGTGCAACTTTTACTGCAAAGTGGAAGAAAGTTTTACACGATGGTGTAGACACTATAGAAGGTTTCAAAACATCTTCTCCAAGATTGAACTCTGGATTTAGCAATGTAATTGCCTCAGCGTTTAATAAGAAAAGCAGTAACGGACTTGAAGTTGTTATTCGTCCTGATGCCTCAGTTTTTGATGGCCGTTTTGCGAATATTGCTTGGCTACAAGAGCTTCCAAACCCAATGACGAAAATCACTTGGGATAATGTAGCTCTGATGAGCCCCAAGACAGCTGAAGAGCTAGACGTTAAAAACGAAGATGTAGTAGAAGTGACTTCTAATGGTAAAACCATCAAGATTGCGGCTTGGATTCAACCAGGTCATGTTGATGGTAGTATTACTCTTTCAGTTGGTTACGGACGTGATGGTATTGGTCGAGTAGCTAACCGCTATATGGATTATACAACTGGTGGCGTTGATACTTATCCACTTATGGGACAAACACTTTTTGCCGATGGTAAAGTTTCCAAAACTGGAGATTCTTACGAAATTGCATGTGTTCAAGATCATCATAGTTTAGAAGATCGTGACATGTTCCGCATGGCCACGCTCGAAGAATATAAAAAGAACCCAGATTTCGCTTCATTCCTTTCTGTGCATACTTATGCAGTACCGGGTATGAAAGAAGCGGCTGAAAAAGGTGAAAACGCTCCTATTTCTTTATTTAATGAGCAAACCTTTCCAGATCATGAACCACAATGGGGAATGGCTATTGACCTGAACTCTTGTTTTGGTTGCGGAGTTTGTGTTATTGCTTGTCAATCTGAGAATAATATTCCTACGATTGGTAAGAAAGAAGTACTTAGAGGTCGCGAAATGCATTGGATTCGCAATGACCGTTATTATGTTGGTGATGATGCTAGCTCTCCACAAGCAGTTCACCAGCCAGTGCCTTGTATGCATTGTGAGTTGGCGCCTTGTGAGCAGGTTTGTCCTGTAGCGGCAACTACGCATAGTGAGGATGGAATGAACCAGATGACTTATAACCGTTGTATCGGTACTCGTTATTGTGCTAACAACTGCCCTTACAAAGTGCGTAGATTTAATTTCTTTAATTATTCTAAAGAATTTTTAGCTACTGGTACTGAAACTGATATTATTTCCATGGCGATGAACCCAGAGGTTACTGTTCGTTTCCGTGGAGTTATGGAAAAATGTACCTACTGTGTACAGCGTGTTAACCGCGCAAAAATTGATGCCAAAATCGAAACTGGTTCTCCAAAACCAGCCGATGGAACAGTTAAAACAGCATGTCAACAAGCTTGCCCTGCTGATGCCATTTACTTCGGTGATTTAACCGACGAAAATAGCACTGTAACTAAGATGAAGCGTAATGAGCGTAATTATTTAATGCTTGAAGAATTAAATGCACGTCCTCGTACTTCTTATATGGCGAAATTAAGAAACCCAAATCCAGCTTTGGCTTAAGATATTAATCAGGAATATATCCACACATGAGTAAATACGAATACATACCTGAACCCGCTCTCGTAAAAGGGGATCACGACTTCGCAAGTCTTACGAGACTGGTTACTGATATTAACTTAAGACCTACTCCAAAAGCTTGGTATTTAGCAATGATGGCTGCCAATGCACTACTTATGGTACTGCTTGGCTCAATCGGCTACTTAATTTGGGAAGGAATTGGAATTTGGGGCCTAAACAACCCTGTTGGCTGGGGTTGGGCGATCATCAACTTTGTTTGGTGGGTTGGTATTGGCCACGCTGGAACGTTAATTTCTGCTGTTCTCTTCTTATTTAGACAAGATTGGCGTACCGCAATTAACCGTTTTGCTGAAGCAATGACGATTTTTGCAGTAATGTGTGCGTTAATCTTTCCTGGTATTCACGTTGGTAGAATTTGGGTTATTTATTGGGTGTTTCCAATACCTAACCAAATGAGCATGTGGCCAAACTTTAACTCTCCTCTTCTTTGGGATGTGTTCGCTGTTTCCACTTATTTCACTGTTTCCTTCCTATTCTGGTATGTAGGGCTTGTACCTGATTTGGCAACCATTAGAGACCGTGCCGTAGATAAAGTTAGAAAAGTAGCTTATGGCATTTTTTCTTTAGGTTGGACTGGTTCAAACCGCCATTGGTGGAACTATGAAAAATCTTACATGATTTTAGCTGGTTTAGCCACTCCTTTGGTACTTTCAGTACACACTATTGTATCTTTTGACTTTGCGGTATCACTTATCCCTGGTTGGCATACAACTATCTTCCCTCCATATTTTGTGGCTGGTGCAATCTTCTCTGGTTTTGCGATGGTATTAACCTTGATGATTGTAACCCGTAAAATCTTTGGCATGAAAGACATCATGACCGACGATCATATGGAGAAAATGAACATCATTATTCTTGTAACTGGCTCGATGGTTGGTTTTGCATATATGATGGAATTCTTTATCGCTTGGTATAGCGGTGTAGAATACGAAAAAGCAATTTTCATTAAACGAGCTGTAGGCCCTTATGCATGGGCATACTGGACCATGATGCTCTGTAATGTGATATCTCCCCAGGTTTTCTGGTTCAAAAAATTAAGAAGAAGCGTTGGCTTCACATTTTTCATCTCAATAGTAGTAAATATCGGCATGTGGTTTGAACGTTTTGTAATCACCGTAACTTCGTTAGCAAACGATTACCTCCCTTCTTCTTGGGATTATTATTCTCCAACTCTTTGGGACATCTTAACTTATGTAGGAACGTTTGGATTGTTCTTTACTATGTTCCTTCTATTCCTTCGTTTCCTTCCGATGGTTGCTCTTGCAGAGATTAAAGCAATACTTCCGCAAGCAGATCCTCATAATTATGACGATGTGACAAAAGAATATCATGCTCCGAAGGTTGCTGTTCCTAAACCTCAATTAGCTAAAAAGGTTTAAATAATTATGAGTTCTAGCAAACAACAAACTGAAGAAGCTCCTAAGTTAACTGGTATTCTTGCTGAGTTCCGCAATCCGCGTGAACTTACAGATGCTGCAAGTTTAGTAGTAGGTGCCGGATATACTGATTTCGATACTTTTAGCCCATTCCCAATTCATGGGATGGATAAAGCTATGAAGCTTAAGAAGTCCAAACTTGGCTCGATTGTAATAACCTGTGGCTTAGTAGGCTTTACAGGTGCATTAAGTATGATGTATTTCATGTCTGTAGTGGACTATCCGCTTAACATTAGCGGTAAGCCATCTTTAAATGCACCAGCTTGGATTCCAGTTCTGTTTGAACTTACCGTTTTACTGTCTGCTTTTGGAGCAGTATTTGGAATGTTCATTCTAAACGGTTTACCAAAGCTACACAATCCGCTATTTAATGTAGAACGATTTAAAAAAGCTACAGATGATGGCTTTTTTGCTTACATAGAATCTAAAGATTCTTTATTCGAATCTGATAAAGTTCGCCAACTTTTTGAAGAAGCTGGTGCTTCTCATATCGAGGAAGTATATGACTAACAATATTGATAAACGTCCTTTAATGACTACAAAAGGTATTCTAAAACTAGCCTGCGTATGCGGAGTTGGTCTTATGCTAACTGCATGCCAAGGTAAACTATCAGAAAAATCTCCTGTTCATCCAAACATGAACATGGATCAACAAGATCGTAAAGAAGCTCAGGAGGAGAATAATTTTTTCGAAGATGGGCGATCTATGCGTCAACCAGTTGAGGGAACAGTAGCCCGTGGTCTTCTTAAAGAAGACACTGAATTCTACGCAGGTGTTGACCAAAAAGGAAACTGGATTGCAGCTTCCCCAGTAGCTATCAGCAAGTCTTTCTTATACAGAGGGAAAGAAAGATACGAAGTGTTTTGTACTCCTTGCCACGGTATCACTGGAGATGGAAAAGGAATTATAATGACTGGAGGCTACGGATATGTTCCTGCCCCAACTTATCATCAAGATCGTTTACGAGAAGCTACTGATGGCGAATTGTATTCAGCTATTTATAACGGTGTACGAACTATGCCTTCTTATGCTAGCCAAATTACAGTTAAAGATCGCTGGGCAATAGTTGCTTACATTCGTGCTCTTCAAGAAAGCCAAAATGTAAGTGAGGATGAGATTAAAAAATATGACGTTGATTTAGCTTCTCTTAAAAGTGAATTCGATGCCAAACAAGAAAAAGCAGCTAAGCTAGCTGAATCTCGTAAACCTAAAGGTGCTGCTGAGGTTTCTGCAGAACTAGGTGAAAAAGTATTCCAACAGAATGGCTGTCAAGCATGTCATTCTACCGACGGAACAACAATTATTGGCCCTAGTTTAAAAGGAGTGTTTGGACACGATGTTGAACTTGAAGGCGGAACTACTGTTACAGCCGACGAGGATTATATTGCAGAGTCTATAGCAAACCCAACTGCAAAAATCGTAAAGGGGTTCCCTCCTGTAATGGCACCTTACGATTACTTGCCAGAAAACGAGATCAAGTCATTGATCGAATACCTCAAAACGCTGAGCGATAACTAAGAAATTGCTTAATACCATTTTATAATGAGCCATAAGCCTACAATTACCGATTCTCTTGAGTTCCCTTCCGATAGCAAGATACCAAAAATTGCTTTCGGTTTAGGAGCCGCTGGTCTTCTTACAAGTTTACTCGCCTATGTCTTAGGTGATAACCATGACCAATTTTTCTTTTCTTACTTAGTAAGTTTTACTTTCTTCACTGGCATTGCCCTGTCTTCGTTGATTATGGTAATGTTCCACCATATCACTAAGTCATCTTGGGGGACTCTTGTACGTCGAATTCCTGAGGTATTTGCTTCAAATATTTGGGTTTGGGCTATTTTCTTCATTCCTGTATTGTTTGGTATCCACAACCTTTATCACTGGAGCCATCCAGAATTAGTTGACCCTACAAACGCCGCATACGATAAAATTCTTGGTGGAAAGTCATCTTATCTGAATGTTAACTTTTTTATTATCCGTCAAGTTCTCTATTTCTTAGTTTGGGGCTTCTTAGGGCACAAATTATACAAAGCATCTGTAGATATGGACAAAACAGGTGATTGGGGATTAACATCTCTAATGCGTAAAATCAGTGCACCTGGTATTCTTATATTTTCATTATCTATCGCTTTTGCTGGTTTTGATTGGCTAATGTCTTTAGACCCACACTGGTTCTCTACCATGTTTGGTGTGTATTTCTTTGCCATCAATTTCCAAGCTTTTTGGCCTGTTATGATACTCTTAGTTCTATTTTTACAAAAAATGGGACTACTCAAAAACACTATAAAACAAGCTCATATTTATGACCTTGGCGCTTGGTTCTTCGCCTTTACTGTTTTTTATGCTTATATCGCTTTTAGCCAATTTATGCTGATATACTATGCAAATCTTCCTGAAGAGACTCTTTGGTTTTACAAACGTATGGAAGGTGGCTATGAAAATATTTTGTATAGCCTTCTCATTCTACGCTTCGCGCTTCCATTTTTAGTATTACTAAATAGAGAAGCAAAACATAACAAAACAATTTTAGTTCTTGTATCTGTTTTAGTATTAGTGATGCATTATTTAGAAATTTATTGGATTGCTATGCCAACGCTTCACATTGAAGGCTCGCATGGCTTACACTTTAGCTGGATCAATATTGCAACAACTGTTGGGCTTGGAGGTATCTTTTTTGGTCTCTTTTTCAACAAGTTTAAAAAACAAAGCATGGTTCCAAAAAACGATCCAACGATGGACGACTGTTTATCAAAATCTTATCACCATTAATTGTTGACCTATGTCCTCTAAGAATAGCGCTGAATTTAAAGCCAAAATTGCTCTCGAAGCCCTAGCCGTTTCTGTTGGGGAATTAGATGAATTAGCCGAAAAACACGGCGTTCCTCAAGCTGATATCATTGCTTGGGTTAACCAGTTAAAAAAGAAAGCTTCGTCAATCTTTACCGATGGTATAACTGATTTGTCACCTATCACTAGTGAAGGCTTAGTAGAAGATTTTTCTTTTGACACAAGTGATCAAGTATTTTTAGACGATTATGAAATTGGTGTAACAACAGATACACTTAATCTTAAACGAATTTCTATTTGGGCAGGATCTGGTGTAGTATTTGTTATTTTATCAATTATAGCACTTGTTCACTTTGCTGACTTTGCTATAACTGGTGCTCAACAAAAGGCTTCTGAAAATAGCGAATACTCTGAGATAGTAAACCTTACAGCAGATCAAAACGAGATACTTAATAGTTTTGGTGTAGTTGACGCCGAAAAAGGTATTTACCGAATTCCTATAGATAAGGCTATCGAAAAGATAGCTAAAGACTAAATTATGACACGCTTTGCACTAGCAGCAATTTTAACGCTTGCAGTGCTTATTTTTCCTGAACAAAGAAGTATTGCTCAGCTAAATGGTGATACACCAGAAGTGCTGCAGGGCGTTGGTATTGATGAAAAGTTGGGTGATATGATCCCACTTTCTGCCAAATTTTCGACAGTAAATGGCGACAGCACAACATTAGGTGCGCTGCTAGAGAAAGGTAAACCTGTTATTCTAAATCCATTGTACTATGATTGCCCCGTTTTATGCGGCTTAGTAGTTGACGGGATGATAAATGTAGTTGATGAATTAGCTTGGCAACCAGGTAAAGATTATATCATAATTTCATTTAGTATTGATCCTACCGAAGATCATAACCTTGCTAAAGAATACCGTTCTAAATATTTGAGTAAACTTAAAAATACAGATGCCGAGAAAGGCTGGTATTTTTTAACTGGTAAACAGAAGCAAATCGACACAGTGATTAACGATATTGGCTTTAAGTACACCAAAATAGCTGGAACCGAGGAATTTGCACATAGTGCAGCAATTTTAATGCTAAGCCCTGAAGGTAAAATTACTCGTTATCTTTACGGAATTAGCTACAAGGAATTTGACGTTCGCAACGCTCTTTATGAGTCTGCAGACGGCAAAATTGGGAATACACTAGAACAAGTGCTGATGTACTGCTATCAATATGATCCAGACTCAAACACCTATGCTCCTGTTGCTATCAATATAATGAAGCTCGGAGGCTTGGCTACACTAATTTTTCTAGGTATATTCCTCACCCTATTATGGGTTCGCGAAAAAAGCAAAAAACAAACTTCTAACATCGATTTTAACTAATGGGCAGATTATTCGATTTTATGCTTCCTGAGGCTAAATCGCCTACAGCTGAAAGCACGGACGCCTTATTCCACTTCATTAATGAAGTGAGTCTAATTCTTTTACTTGGCATAACTATATCTATCATCTACTTTGCGATTAAATATCGTAGAAAATCAGAAGATGATGTACCTCCTGTAATAACTCATAACCACGCTTTGGAGATAACTTGGTCTGTTATACCACTTCTTGTTTGTCTTGTTGTTTTTGCGTGGGGTTATAGCGGCTGGCTTAATCTAAAGTCTGTTCCAGATGACGCTTACGAGGTGAAAGTTACTGCTATGAAGTGGGTCTGGAACTTCGAATACGCAAATGGGGCAATATCTCCTCGAGAATTACATGTTCCAGCAGGTAAGCCAATCAAACTAGTTATGAAATCAAGAGACGTTCTGCACTCTTTTTATGTTCCTGAATATAGAATTAAGCAAGATGTACTTCCAAACCGATACACCTATGTATGGTTTAATGCAACGGAGCCAGGTGAATCACACATTTTCTGTACAGAGTATTGTGGAACTGATCACTCTGGTATGTTAGCCAAAGTAATTGTTCACGAACCTGAAGAGTTTGAAACTTGGTTACAAGCAAATGGCGGTGGCCCAAGTGATGACCCGGTAGAGCACGGTGAATCTTTGATTTCTCAAAATGGTTGCCAAGCTTGTCACTCTACAGATGGCAGTAAAGGTATTGGACCAAGCTTTAAAGGCCTTTGGGATTCTAACGAAACTCTAGCTGACGGCTCTACCGTTAAAGTTGATGAAAATTACATTCGTGAATCTATCCTAGCTCCTCAAGAAAAAATCGTTAAAGACTTCGAATTAGTTCCTATGACCTCTTTCCAAGGAATTCTTGACGACGAGCAAATCAGTGCAATTATTGAATATATTAAAACTTTGAAGTGATATGGCTACTGCTGAAGCAACTAATGTAAATACGCTGAAAGTTCAGCGTTTTAAACCCTCTGATAATCCCTCTAAAAACTTTTTCACTGAAGAAAAAGGTGTTTGGGCATGGATGACCACTGTTGACCATAAGAAAATCGGTATCATGTATTTGGTAGCCGTAACTTTTTTCTTCGCTATTGGTGGCGCGCTCGCACTAATATTAAGAACGAAACTTCTTACTGGTTCTAGTATTACTTTTATTGATGCTAATCAATATAACCAGCTATTTACAATACACGGAGCCATTATGGTGTTCTTTGTATTAGTTCCTAGTATCCCTGCAGCTTTAGGTAACTTTATATTACCTCTGCAATTAGGCGCCAAAGATGTTGCTTTTCCAAGGCTTAACTTAGCTAGTTTTTATATCTACGTAATAGGCGCAATTTTCACTTTTGTTGCACTTCTTACTAATGGCATTGATACAGGTTGGACTTTCTACACACCTTATAGTGTTGAATCTGGTACAAGTGTAATTTGGATTACCTTTGGTGTATTTATTCTTGGTTTCTCGTCTATTCTTACGGGTACCAACTTCATTACCACCATTCACAAAATGAGAGCTCCTGGTATGTCATGGGGTAAAATGCCTCTTAATGTTTGGGCACTTTATGCAACCTCAATTATACAGGTTCTTGCAACTCCGGTTCTTGCAATTACACTTCTCCTTCTTATTATGGAAAGGTTATTGGGTATTGGTATTTTTGATTCTGCTTTAGGTGGTGACCCCGTATTGTTCCAGCATTTCTTTTGGTTCTATTCTCACCCAGCTGTTTACATTATGATTGTACCAGGTTTTGGTATCATCTCAGAAGTAATCGCGACCTTTTCTAAAAAAACCATCTTTGGATACTGGGCTATTGCACTTTCTTCCCTAGCAATTGCTTTTATTGGCTTTTTAGTATGGGGACATCATATGTTCACTTCTGGACAGTCAGCTGTAGCAACAACAGTATTTTCTTTTCTTACCTTCCTAGTTGGTATACCAACAGGAATTAAAGTTCTGAACTGGCTTGCAACACTTTACAAAGGCTCTATAAAGCTCGATACGCCAATGGTGTATGCTTTGTCTTTCCTCTTTATTTTCTCAATTGGTGGCTTCACTGGAATTACACTTGGTGCACTTTCTGTAGATATTCACCTTCATGATACATATTACGTTGTTGCCCATTTCCATTATGTAATGATGGGTGGTACTCTAATTGCGCTGTTGGCTGGTTTACATTACTGGTGGCCAAAAATGACTGGTAAAATGTACAACGAAACTTTGGGTCGCATTGGCGCAGGATTTATCTTTGTAGGCTTTAACACTACGTTCTTACCTCAGTTTGTAATGGGGGCACAAGGAATGCCAAGACGTTATTACACTTATATCGATCAGTATGCAGCATTCCATATTACCTCAACTATTGGATCATACATTTTGGGTGTAGGCTTCTTATTAATTCTTTATTACCTACTTCATTCACTTTGGAAAGGTAAAACTGCTCCAGCTAATCCTTGGGGAAGCCGAGCACTAGAATGGCAAGCAACTTCACCACCAGATTTACATAATTTCGACCATACTCCGGTAATCATAAACGGACCTTATGACTATCACAAACCTATGGAAGAGTTTCAGTTGGGTATAGCTGAGAAGAACGAGCATCACTAGTATATAAATGTGTAAGTAACTTAGATACTTACATATGAATTTGAATAAGAAATTAACAACAAACAAAATCAGATAAGATAAATGGCGAATCATTCAACGGCGCAACCATCTCATGTTCAGCACCACTTTGTGGATTCTGATCATCAGTTCGATGCCGCAAAAATGGGGATGTGGGTTTTTATTGTAAATGAGATTCTCTTCTTTGGAGGCCTATTTTGTGCCTACATTGTATTCAGATCTTGGTACCCAGATCTTTTTCATCAAGCAGCTTACGAGCTTAATGCCGTACTAGGTGGAATTAACACCGTTGTACTTATTGGTAGTAGTCTTTCTGTTGCCATGGCAATTCGTGCCGCACAAACCGACAATACGAAAGGATTGAGAATTAATCTTATAATTACTATAGTTTTAGCTTGTGTATTTATGGCGATTAAAGCTTACGAATACAATCACAAGTTTCATCTTGGTATCTTTCCTGGACAGTATTATAATCCAGCACCAGAAGTTCTAGAGCACTTATTTCATCCTAAGGCCCATGTCTTCTTTAGTATTTATTACATGTTAACTGGAGTACATGCTTTGCACGTTCTCATCGGTATCGGATTAATGGTTTGGCTTTATATTCGTGCTGGTAAAGGCCATTTCGGCAGCGAATATTACACTCCAGTTGAAATCACCGGGCTGTATTGGCATTTGGTCGATTTGATTTGGATTTTCCTCTTCCCACTACTCTACTTAATTGAATGATAGGACTTTAGCTATGAGCACACACAAACACGAACATCATATTTCATCGCCTAAGCAACTTTGGGCAATTGGTATTGCACTTACTTTTCTTACGCTTTTAACTGTAGTTTTAGCTAAAGTAGTAATTTTACCAGCCCCTTACGGCATTATTGTAGCGCTATCTATTGCATGTGTAAAAGCATTTTTAGTAGCTGCATTTTTCATGAACCTTTATTGGGATTCAAAATTTAACGTACTCCTACTTCTAGCGGCCGTTGTCTTCTTCGCGCTTATGGTAGGCGTTACTTTACTCGATACTCTTTATCGTGTAGATGTAATTCCTTCTTTCTAAGTTTTAGGATTCACTCTTTTAAAACCCTGCACATTATTGTGTAGGGTTTTTTTGTTTAGGGAAGGTATTCTCTACTCTCTTTGTTATTTTAAATGGAAACTAATTTTTTGAAAGAATTATGAGTCTGACTAAAACTACTATCGGAGATTTCGAACTTTTCACAATTCATACTGGTGACTTTAAGCTTGATGGTGGTGCCATGTTTGGCGTAGTCCCTAAAACACTCTGGAGCCGTGGCATTCCCGCTGATGAAAAGAATCGCATCCAAATGACCATGCGTTGTTTGCTCATTCGTTCAAAAATAACAAATAAGCTCTACTTAATCGACAATGGTGTAGGAACTAAATTCGACGAGAAGATGATGGGAATTTATGACATTGACTTCAGCACCCATAGTTTAGAAGCTTCTTTTAAAGAGCACGGCTTTAAGTTTTCTGATGTAACCGATGTTATCTTCACACACCTACACTTCGACCATTGTGGTGGAACCAGTTATTATGACAGCGAAGGGAAATCAATATTTACTTTCCCCAACGCTAACTATCATGTAAATAAAGCACACTGGCAAACAGCTATTAATCCAAACGCCCGAGAACAAGCGAGTTTTCTAAAAGAAAACATTGAGCCACTTAAAGCTACCTCACGTGTAAACTTAGTTGATGATGGACACGAGTTTGAGCCCGGTTTATCCACCATTGTTGTTAACGGACATACTTTAGGCCAACAGCTTCCTAAAATTGAAGGCGAAGGAAAAACCATTGTTTTTGTAGCAGATTTATTAGCTACACATGTTCACGTTCCGCTTGCTTGGGTAATGGGTTACGATATGTACCCTGCCGAAACCCTTCTTGAAAAAGAACGATTTCTAAAAGAAGCTTCAGAAAAAAACTGGAACCTCTTCTTAGAGCATGATTATTACCAAGAAATTATTAAAATTGGTTTCGAAAGAAATAGATTTTCTGTTTCAGAGACTAAGACATTAAATGATGTTTAGTCTCCAACTTTAAAGAACTAATTAGTCAGATTTTTGCGTTCTTAAGCCATGCCTCAGAATAATACACACAACAAAGTATCATCACTACGCCAAGCGCTAATAGATGGTTATAACAGGCTCAACCGAAAAGCACGATTAAGTGCATTTCTGTTTTCTTTAGCTCTATTATTCGGATTGCTTGTAATCTACATTCTTATTGAAGAGTTTGTTTACCTATCATCTTCTAGCAAGGCATCTATACTATTAGTTGCCGTTTTATTTTCTACTTTTGTCTTTTTTAGATATAGACAGTCCACAGCATATAATGACTTCAAAGACTTCTACAGATTATTTTGTAAATACGCTAATCTTAGAGAGCTCAATTATTCTATAGATTTACTCACCGATGATCACTCCAATCCTGATTTAGTTCAAGCGGCAATAGACAATAACCTTGAGCAAGTAGACAATCAGGCTTTTAAAGCAAAACTTGCAGAGTTTCTAAAGTCACAATCAAGTACCATTTCGTACTCCAGATCACTTTACGCCTTAACCTTCTCTCTTGCTGTTTTAGTGTGTTTGAGCTTTATTTTTAATTCTGGAACACAACGCGCCGCACAATTCTGGATGAACTATGACAAACCAAATCCTTATAGCTTCTATGTTTCACCTGGTGATTCCACCTTTGAGCAAGGATCGACATTTGTAGTTCATACTTTTTTTACTGGTAAAGAAGTTCCTGAAAAAATAGAGCTGATGCTAAAAACGGATGTAGAAACAGATTTCCGTTCTAGAAAAATGGACTTTAATGGAAGTTCGTTTGAGTCCATTCCGTTCGACATCAATAATGACACCGATTATTATGTTGAAATGGACGGGTTTAAATCCTCCATTTCAAAAGCAAGTGTACAACTTCGTCCACGATTTGTAGAACTTACTGCAACTATCATTCCTCCCATCTATACAAAACTTGATACCAGCTTCCAACAGTATCCATTTTCACTTGTAAGAGCTTATCCCGGCTCTACCATATCAATACTCGGAGTGATGAACAAAGAGCTCTTAACTTCTAGTTTTACCATTAATAACGATACTACTGAGTTTTCTAGCACAGATAGTTTGATTTACACTACAAAACTGTCCGTTATTAAATCAGATACTGTAAGTTTCTTTTTAAAGGACGAAAAGGGGCTTACAAATAAAAATCCATTTAGATTTATTATTTCACCAATAATAGATGAATATCCATTTGCAGAAATTATTGAACCTAGGAATTCACTTGAGCTCGTTGAACCTAAAACAATAACCGTGGTCTCAAAATCTACCGATGACTTTGGAATTACCAAGACTACTCTAAATTATGAACTCCGCAAGGCTTACGTAGAGGAACCAAAAAAAGGCTCAGTTTTACTTAAAAGTATCCAGAATGGTGTTCTAAATAGTTACGATTGGAATTTATCAAGCCTCAAATTATCTCCACTTGATGAACTAGATTTCTGGATTGAAACTATCGACAATGACGCGTTTAGTGGATATAAAACTTCACAATCCCAAACGATTACGCTAACAGTACCTTCGCTCATCGACTACTTTGAATCTCTAGATGAAAAAGAGACGGATATCGAGACTAGCATGGACACCATCTCAGAAACTTTTGAAGAAGTAGAAAGAAAGTATGAAGAATTTAAAGAGAGCTTAAAAGAGAATCCTAAAGCTAATTACGAACAGCAAAAGCAACTCGAAGAAGTACAGAAACAGCAGGAGGAAGTTGATAAGCAGATTGAGGAATTGAATAAGAAGTTCGATGAGATAAAGGATGAACTAAGTGAAAACAATTTGCTGTCTGAAGAAACTCAAAAAGCTTATGAGGAACTTCAGAAGTTGATGGAAGAAATTAATGACCCCGCATTGCAAGAAGCTCTCCAAAAGTTGCAGGAGCAAATGACAAAGTTTAATCCTGAAGAACTCCGAAAAGCGATGGAGAAGGTGGAGTTTAACGAAGAAGCCTATAAAGAACGCATCAAGCGGACAATGGACTTGTTTAAGCAACTTAAACTGATGTCCGATTTAGAAAAACTAGCAAAGTCTTTTGAGGATCAAGCCCGACAAGAGAATGAAATTCAAAATAGTCCACCTTCTCAACAAGAACTTGAAAAAAAGAGGGAGCAAGACCAAGAGCAACTTGAAAAACTCAAACAAGCTTTAGATAAGCTAGAAGAATACACTTCTGAGAAAAATAAGGAGCAGATTTCTGAGTATAAAGAACAGATTAAAAAAGAATTAGAAGACATACAGAAAGAGCTTCAAAAGCAGAGTAAAAAGGGAAGTGAAAGTGAGTCCGAAGAACAAGATGGGGGCAAACAATCGCCTCAAAAAACCTTTGAAAAGCAATTTCAGGAAATGGCATCGAAAACTAGAGAAGCAATGGAATCAGCTTCTGGACAACAGATGCAAATCAACATAGCGGGATTGCGTTACGTGCTTTACTCGCTCCTTACCATTTCCAATGAACAAGAAAACTTAGTGGTAGCAACTCAAGAAACTGAAAGTAGAAGTCTTGCCTATATCAACTATGCACGCGAGCAAAAGAGCCTACAACAGCTTTTTGATTCAATATCTGACTCATTATCTAAACTAGCCTCCGAAATTCCGCAGTTTTCTAATGAAATTAGTAAAAAGAAGTTGGAAGTGAGGAGTCAACTTGATCGCTCGCTTACACAAATGGCTGAAAGAGATAATAGAAATTCTTCAGTTGCATCTCGACAAGCTTTTGGGGGCATCAACGATATTTCATTTATGATTGCAAATTTATTAGAGCAGCTCCAAGATCAAAGCAATGGCACGGGTGGTTCTGGCGGCGGAATGTCGATGCAGCAAATGATGGAACAAATGGGCGAGATGGGGAAAAGCCAACAACAGCTCAATCAGCAGCTTCAAGATATGATTAACGACATGCAGGGCGAAAGGCTCTCCCAAGACCAAATGGAGCGTGTTAATCAAATGGCAAAGCAACAGAACCAGATTAGAAAGCAACTTCAGGAGTTGCAACGAAACGGTGGTTCTAATGGCGATAAAATAGGAAGTGAATTACAACGCATGATTGAGCAGATGGAGGATACCATCAACGATTTACGTGGTGGTTCTGTAGATCCACTTCTGATTGAACGACAACAGAATATTTTATCTAGGATGCTAGAGTCTGAAAAGGCACTTCAAGAACGTGATGAAGAGGAAAAAAGAGAAGGCAAAACAGGGGAACAAAATATTAAGGCAAATCCGCCTAAAATGAGTTTAGAAGAGTTAGAGAAACAAATTCGAACTCGACTCAATGATCCAAACTTCACTAAGTACTCACCCGATTATCAACGTTTAATCGAACGATACTTTGAGCTTCTTAAAATAATAGACCAAAGTAAAATTCAGTAACATTTCAACTTATTAGCTACTTAAAAAGATCTCTATTATAATCTATCACCCACTCATAAGCTTCTAGAACAGCTGCTGTAGTTTCTTGCTCTAACGGAAATTCACAAATCTCTCGTACGTATTCTTTGGCATTTTTTGGCGCAAAGGATTTTCCCACAATTTCTAATGCGGGAATATCTCCACTTGTGTCGCCGATATAAGCGATTTCATCTAGCTTCAGATTTAACATTTTGCAAAGATGCCGAATACCCGCTCCTTTATTCGTGCTTTTCGAAATCACATTAATCGAAACGTCCGTATAGTGCACTTCAAAATTCGGAAAATTGTTCTCCACAAATTCATTAATACTTTTATACATCCCTTGAATAGCGGAAGGATCTGGATTGATGAGACCAATATCGGTTCGCTTAGCGAATTCAGGAATTGTCTTTGGTGTCTTGCGAATATAATTCTCAGTCAGATGAGACTTAATTGCATTCAACTCAGCTTCTCTTGCCTCATCAAAGCTAGGATTCCAAGTCAGCGTATTTGTCTGCATATCATAAATACCACCACCACTTTCGAATATCATTGGCTGTTTCATTCCAATCCACTGTGAAACAGCTTCTACATAAGGAAGAGGTCTCCCAGAGCAGATGGTCATCGGAGGGATTGCTTCATCAGTAGAGCTAAGTGCTACTAGTTCTTTTATTCTCGAGATAGCTTCCCAATTTGGACTTTCAAAAGGATGACTAATACATCCATCCAAATCGGTGATAAATAGTTTTATCATGAATATTTTTTACGGTATGTGGGTATTAGGAATGCAAACACAAAACAAAATAACGCAATCCCGCCCATCCATTGATATTGGTTTTTATAATCAGCGTATTCTTGGCTAGAAAATTCACCTTTTTCAAGTTCATCAACACGAGCTAAAAATGCGTCAATTCCATCATTACCTCTCTCAATTGAATAGTACGTTCCATTGGCTTTGTTCGATATTTCTCTTAATACGCTACTTTGCAGAGCTGTTGTCACCACTTTACCAGCGTTATCTCGTTTATAGCCTATCAAGTCTCCGGAACCTCTATCATATAAAGGAATTGTAGTGCCTTGTTCTGTTCCAATGCCCAAAGTATATACAAATATATTATTATCCATCAGCGCTTTTAAAGCGTCACTATATGATTGCCCATGGTCTTCTCCATCAGAAATTATGAGCAATACTTTAGCGGCTTCCGCAGCACTTTCATTTTCATCTAACGACTCAAAAGCTGTGAGTGCAGTTTGCATTGCCGACTTGAAATCCGTTGCTGAACTCGGCATTTGATCGGTATCTACAATATCTAGGAATAATTTTAACGCAGAATAATCAAGAGTCATTGGGCTTTGTAAATAAGCTTCTCCAGTAAATACAATCAAGCCAACTCTATCACCTTTTAGTCGATCAATAAGACGGCTGATTTCAAACTTTGCTTTAATTAACCGGCTTGGTTTTACATCTTCTGCGTTCATACTTGCCGACAAATCTAGTGCAATGAGCATATCAACACCCTGGCGCTTAACTTCTCTCACCTCAGTTCCTATTTTTGGACCACCGAGCGCAATCACAATAAAAACCAATCCTAAAATAGAAAAGGTAATCTTAACAACGTCACCTATACCCCAGAATCCTTTGCGAAGAGTATTAAAAAGCTCGTTATTGAACAGTACTTCTCTTTGTCTTTTTAAAGATTTAGATTTCCAGCTGAGCAGAATAATCAGGACTGGAATTAGAAGAAGAAACCATAAATATGTAGGAGTTTGCCAGATCATGAATAGTGATTATTTTAGTCTTGATAATAGGAAAAGCCTCAATTAGATGCTTCTTTTAGGATTTATTTCTGATTGGAGGATTCGAAATTTTAAGTTTATTTCAATCAATTAAAACCACCTGCAAATCCATCAAATTTATACCTGTTGCACCAATTTTAAGATGAGTATTCATCTCTTCATGAAATGCATAAGAATTATTCTGTTGCAGTATATTTTCTGGACTAATTCCTTTTTTTCTTGCATGTAAAGTGGTTAGTGAATTTATAATAGCCCCAGCAGAATCCGTGGGACCATCGATGCCATCTGTACCGATGCTAAGCATAGATATGGAATGTTGTCCTTCAATAGAAAGAGCTGCAATTAACGCCAGTTCCTGATTTCGGCCACCTTTACCTGAACCTTTAACATTTACTGTAGATTCTCCATGGAAAACTAGAGCCGCAGGTTTCTTTAAGCTGTCATTACCACTTAATACCTTAATCGCTTTGCTACATATCTGTTTAGAAACAGATTTTATATCCCCTGAATATGCTTCATTAGAAACCCAAACTTCATAGTCATGGCTTTTCAATTTCTTAGAAATCGTTTCCGCTAATCCAATACTTTTAGAAACAATCTGAACAATATGGTTAGAATGGTGGGCTTCATCTGGCTTTGGATTTTCTGGAATAACGCCTTCCTCACCAAAAATAAGATGCCGTTTAATTGAACCAGGGACGACATCCCAAATTTTAAATTCTTTCAAAACACTAATCGCATCTGTATAAGTAGATGGATCAGGAACAGTTGGGCCACTTCCAATGGTTGAAACGTCATCACCTGGTACATCTGATTCAATCAGAGTAACTAACCTAACATGGGATAGTTCTTCCCCAAGCTTACCTCCCTTTAAATCGCATACATGCTTCCGAACAATATTCATTTGCTGAATACTAGCTCCAGAGTTAAGCAAAAGCTTATATAAAGTTCTAATTTCAGCTATCTCAACTCCATAAGGAGGAATACAAAGTAAGGCTGACGCCCCTCCTGAGAGACAGAATATCACTGTTGAATCTTTTGGAATTTGTCTCGCTAAATCGAGTAACTCATAAGAAGCTGAAACTGAGTTTTCATCTGGGTAAGGGTGGCTACCTTCAAAAACTTGAATTCCTTTATAAACACCGCTTTCCAAACCAATAAGAATTCCATCTTTACAGTGGATTCCTTGCTTTAGCACCAAGTCGGCTAATTTCACAGAACCTTTACCAGCACCAAGAATATAACAATCTTCATTTATGTTGAGGTTGGATAGTTCCTGCTTTTGAAAATCTTTGAGATTCTTTCCAATACTCTCAAGTAGGTCGTGCTGTTTTTGAAGTTTATCCTTCATCAATGCTCACTCGTTTTGACTGTTTCATTAGTAAGAGTATGGGAATGAGTCCCATAGTGCATAAAGGAAGTGAATATCTGATAAAGAAGTCCATTATATCTAAGGAGAAGGAACTCCCATTAACTCCAATCTTGAAAGCAATAAAGGCGATCACCCAAATTGAAAGATGAATCCCCGAAAGTAATAAGAAATTTTTTATTCTAAAATCCACAAATAAAAGCCCCACAATCGCAAGTAGAAAGAACATTCCAAAGGGCGCTTTAAAATACAATTCCTTTTGTTTGGCGTTGGTCAAGCTCACCATTTTAATAGATGTGGCACTTTCATAGCTATGCTCTAAACCTTCATAGGTTGTATGGCTATCAATAAAAGATATTACATGCCCTCTAATCGGTCTAAGTGCCGAGAAGTATATGAGTAATATTCCAATCCCAAAAAGTACTTTCTTAAGCTGTTGCGGCATCACTAGGGTTTTGAGGTAGGCTATTATAATTCACCCATATCATCCAGAGAAAAAATATGCTTATATAAAATATGGTTGTGGTTGAGTAATCATGAGTGAAATCGAAAAAAGCTGGCCACTCAACTTTAGTAATTGTAAGAGTTATAATACGTAACACGTTGATTATATATATGATACCAATTCCCATTACTGAAAAACTCAGTCTATTTTTCCAAGGGCCAGGAAATGCGAGAATAAAACCAAGAAATAAGCCTATTGCCGAAATTCCATTACAGCCGTCTACTACTTCGATACCAGAATATTCGCCAATACCAATGATGCGGTTTACGGTATATACATCATAGCCGAACCATTTTATGATACCAGCGCTATTACCAATTATATTTAGAGAAAGCCATTCGTCTAAACGCCCGTCAGGAAGTAGCCACTTCTCATAAACTATGTACCACACTACGAAAATACCAAGTGCAGTAAGTACAAATTTAAGGGTAGGAGATTTCATAGGTAAAATTGCTTTTCGTTCTTTTAAAAAGACTGTTTCAGTCTTCTTATTGAAGCCTTTATGGTACTAATTATCTAGCAAAAAATTTGGCTATAGTTTCTGCTACGTATTCCACTTCTTCTGAAGCCAATTCTGGATAGATGGGCAACGAAAAAGCTTGTTTGCTTGCCAACATAGAGTTTGGGCAATCACCCTCAACATACCCAAGATTAGAAAAACACTCTTGAATGTGTAATGGCACTGGATAATATGTAGCAGTACCTATTCCATTCTCATCTAAAAATTTCTGGAGTTCATCACGTCGACTGCTTCGAAGAGTATACTGATGATAAATGTGCCTTCCATTATTTTGTGGAGCACCTGTTGTTTCCTTTGGAAGTATCAAGTGAGAATTAGTAGAGGACAAACTTAACCCCTTCTTTTCAAACAGATCATTATATCGAAGTGCTAATGCTCTCCGCTTAGTTGACCATTCCTCTAGATACTTTAATTTCACTGAAAGCACCGCTGCTTGGATGGAATCGAGACGACTGTTTATTCCAACAAACTTATGATGATACTTTGGTCTCGCACCGTGTAGACGAAGGATATCGACTTTCTCAGCCAGCTCATCATCTTTAACTGTTATAAGTCCGGCATCTCCATAAGCACCTAAATTCTTACTCGGGAAAAAACTAAAACAACCAAAATCGCCAACTGTTCCTGCTTGTTTGTTTTCGTATTTGGAGCCAATTCCTTGGGCAGCATCTTCAATTACATACAAGCCAAATTCTTTTGCGACTTCCATAATTGGATTCATATCAGCCATCTGACCATATAAATGAACAGGAATGATAGCTTTAATCTGTTCCTTCTTTATGGATAATCGTTTCGAAAGCTCATCATTTCCTTCTAAAAACTCACGAACTTTAACTGGGTCTATGTTATAGCTTTCCATTTCTATATCGATAAAAATAGGAATGGCTCCTAATCTAGAAATAGCACCTGCAGTAGCAAAAAATGTGAATGGGCTTGTAATTACATAATCGCCAGGCTTAATATCAATGGCCATTAGGGCAAGTAGTAAAGCGTCAGAGCCAGAGGCACATCCTAAAGCATGATTTGCCCCAATATAATTGCCTACTTCTTCTTCAAAATCCTTTACAACACTTCCCATAATAAAATGCTGCGAATCGAGTACTGAATGAATGGCTTGCGTGACTTCTTCTTTAATAGAAGAGAATTGAGCGTTAAGATCTAGAAGAGAAACTTGCATCATGCAATAGTTTTGTTGTTGACGATAATATTTTTTTCTAACTGTATGAGAATATGGCTAATCAAAAAGTGCCACTTCACCGTCGTTGAGATTGTAGCTCTCGTTGGTTTCAGGACAAAGCGCCTTCCCATCTGCGTTGAACTCAAGTCGATGTCCCGCTTTTGAAACCCACCCAATTTGTTTAGCTGGATTTCCGACAACAAGAGCAAATGCCTTGACTGGTTTTGTAATCACGCTACCAGCTCCAATAAAAGAATATGCTCCAATTTCATTACCGCATACTATAGTAGCATTAGCTCCGATACTTGCACCTTTTCTAACGAATGTCTTTAGATATTCATCCTTTCGTACTACATGGCTTCTTGGGTTTATCACATTTGTAAAAACCATAGACGGGCCACAAAACACGTCGTCTTCCAGAATAACTTCATCGTAAATAGAAACATTATTCTGAACTCTCACATTATTACCAAGTACAGCTTTAGATCCAACATAAACGTTTTGGCCTAATACACACTTTTCACCTAATACTGCACCCTCCATTACATGAACCCAATGCCATACTTTAGTGCCTGCTCCAATTAACTCAGGGCTTTCAACAATGGCGGTTTTATCTATATAAATGGTTGGTTCTTTCAACAAAGTAGTTGTTTAATGCAGTTTCTATAATTAACGAAATATTGGTATTAAAAGATGGTGGTTAGTTAATGAAATTAAAAACCTGCCGCTTTATAAATATTCTCGATAATACTTACTACAGTAGTTCCATCAAAAGCGTTTGCAGTGGCTTTCGTTTTGCCGTTTAAGGTATCAATTACGTTTTCGATAACGTAATGGTGGTTCGCAGCACTTCCTTTGTACGGTCCATAATCATTCGGTGGATTTGTTTCCGCAAGTTCAGGCATTTCGTAATCCTCAATATGGCAATACTCAATTTCGTTCATATACTGCCCTCCAACTTTTAAACTACCTTTTGTGCCTACCACAGTGATACTACTTTCCATGTTTTTATCCCAGCAAGAAGTAGAATAATTTATAGAACCCAACCCTCCGTTTACAAACTCGAATTGAGCAAATCCAGAATCATCAAAATTTTCAAGATTAGGGTGGGTAAAATTCTTAACAGTAGCTTTTGGATTCTTGATATCGCCAAAAACCCAATACATTATATCTATAAAATGGCTGAATTGAGTAAAAAGTGCACCACCATCCAATTCTCTTGTACCACGCCAAGGACTTGTAGAATAATAACGTTCATCTCGGTTCCAATAACAGTTGGTTTGAACCATCAGCACATCACCGATTATTTTATTCTCCACAACCTCTTTTAGCCACATGGAAGGAGGGCTATACCTATTCTGTTTTACCACGAAAACTCTTTTTCCTGAACGTTCCATGGCTTTTATTACATCTTGGCAATCTGCTATAGATAACCCCATCGGCTTTTCAATTACCACATGATAACCAGCCTCTAGTAGGGCAATAGCGTAATCGGTATGATAACCATTCGGAGTAGCAATATTCACCACGTCCGATTGATTATTATCCTTCTTAATAAATTCTTGAATGGTTGAATAGCAAATCGCATTCAATTTCAAATCAGTAGCAATTTCAAACTGATTTTCATCTGTATCAATTACAGCTATAAGCTTAGCCTGAGCGTACTCTTGTACGATTTTTGCGTGTCTTTGTCCAATTCTACCGAATCCAACGACAGAGAAAGAGATTGTTTTTTCCATGACCAAAGATAGAATATTTTCTACTAAATATGAGGCTCTAATTAGTAAGTTATAGCCATAAACAGAGTGTTCAAAAATATAGTCTCGTTAGTTATTAGAATCCGAATCTAAAGCGAAAGTCAATGTACCTAAAATTATTTAACCTCGTACCTTTCGTTATTTTCCTGTCTATCAACCTTAAATTAAATATAACACCACGCCATGGTTCTATTTGAGCATCCATCTCAAGTTGATTCCAGGTATTAACATCTGCATTTTCAAACATTCTATAACCACGTTGAGAAGGTCCAACGGAACCCAAATTTATATCTCCACCAACATTTTCAGTCACATCTCCATTAGCATTAATTGGATTAAAACCTTTTTTAACTTTTTTGAAGGATAAATTAACGCTGGATCTATAAGGCAACCATTTTTTTATAGAAAACTCTACCGTTTCGGAATTTGGACCAGCTTCATGTCCTAATCCAATATTTCGCTGCTCTACGGTGTTCAACTGTTGCCAGTGTGTATACACAAAAGGCTGAATCCTTGTAAAACCTGTTGAAAATAATACCGAGTAAGGGAGTGATATATTTGTGCCAAAATTATATGCAACGTCATTATCATAATCGCCGCTATCATTGAAAAGATTCTTAAAGCTTACTAAATCATCTATCAACACTGATCCATAAACTTCAACTCGGTCTACTGGGTTAATGACCACATCACTAGAAATCAGTAGATTGTTTTTATCTCCTCCATCTAGCTCCGTAAAAATTAGGGGCGAAACTGGATTCAGCTTCCCAATCTCCATGGTTGTATTGCTGTACAGAATATATTCTGTGAAAGATACTTTAACTCTTTTAACTGGGCGAAGAGATAAACGATGTAAACTTATAAATCTATTTGGAGAAACACGACTTCTTGCCTCAATATTACCATATTGAACTGTTGTTTCGTAAGGTTTTGCAAAAAGCGACCCATGTATTGCAGTATAGTCTATGAATTTGGAATCCAGCTTTAATCTTAGCCAATTGAAATTAGGTGAGTCCACATTAAGTATTAATGAAGACGAAACACCAGGTCCAACTCTAAGTGACCCATGCCCTAAATCTACACTAAGGTATCTGTTTTGTACAGTAACCATTGTTTCATATGAGTATGAGGAAGTAGATTTATTGTTCAATAATTTTTGAGATGTACCCCATTTTGAATCAACAAGAAGAAGCCTATCATCTCCTAATGAGGATACATTATCCAATTCAACATGTACTCCATAATTTCCTTGAATGGTACCATAAAGACGAACACCTTTATAATAATATCTAGCCCATCTCCACTCACCTTTTTCCCAAGCATTTACTTCGGCTCGGCCAAATTGGAAGTCAAAAGCACCATAGCTATTGTTTGAACTGTCATAGATTGCAAAAAGATGTGGTTCATCTCTAGAGGTAGTAAAATATTTTAGCCTATCTTTAAATTTATCTTTTGAAGTAAATAAGCCTTTTTCAACACTTCGTTCCAAAAATTTAGGATCGAATTCTTGTTGATATCCATCTAGTGTAGCTTTATCGGACCATGATAGATTGATTCGGTTCTCTTCAATTTTCGAAAGATAACCAACAATCTTACCCCGGTTTATTGGCAAGTCTTCATGATTATAATCAAGAATTAATCCAGAAGCTCTTTGATAAGCTAGCCAATCGTATACAGAATGAGTAGCCGGAACTAATGAGACTTGTGAAAAAGCAATTGTAGATAACCCAAGCGTAATAAAAACTGCCAAAGTATGTACTAGTAAATTAAATCTTGGTCTTATCATCCTTCACTCTCTATACAGCTCTCATTAATTATAAGTTACATGTTATCTAAATGTATACTTATTATGATATATACGACACTAATTTACCGAAAATTAATGGCTGGCTAAGATTAATCCTTACCGAAAAGGTCTCTTGTATATACTTTAACAGAAACGTCTGATATTTCATCTACCATTCTGTTAGCAACAATAACATCAGAAACTTTTTTGAACTCATTCAAATCTTTTATAACTCTAGAGTTATAAAAATCGTCTTCTTTTAAGTATGGTTCAAATACAACAACTTCTATTCCTTTTGCTTTAATGCGCTTCATTATCCCTTGAATAGCACTAGCTCGGAAATTATCTGACCCCTGCTTCATTACAAGACGATAAATACCCACCACTTTTGGATTGGATTTAAGAATCTGATCAGCAATAAAGTCCTTTCTAGTAGTATTAGCATCAACTATTGCACGAATTAAGTTATTCGGTACGTCTCTAAAGTTTGCTAACAACTGCTTTGTATCTTTAGGAAGACAGTATCCTCCGTAACCAAATGAAGGGTTATTGTAGTGATTTCCGATTCTAGGATCTAAAGCAATTCCTTCAATAACCTGAGCTGTGCTAAGGCCATGAGTTTCGCAGTATGTATCCAGTTCATTGAAGTAAGCAACTCGCATTGCTAAATACGTATTTGAAAAAAGCTTTATAGCCTCTGCTTCAGTTGAATCTGTAAAAATTACAGTAATGTCTTTATCTTCTTTATGTGCACCTTCAACTAAGAGAGCTGCAAACTTTCGTGCACGATCAGATCTTTCCCCAACAACAATCCTCGATGGATACAAATTGTCATAAAGTGCTTTTCCTTCTCTTAAAAACTCAGGAGAAAAAATCAAATTTTCAGTATTAAACTCTTCTTTAGCACCTTTAACATAGCCTACTGGTACAGTAGACTTAATAATCATAACCGCATTTGGATTGACTGATATCACATCCTTTATTACGGCTTCAACAGAGCGAGTGTCAAAATGATTAGTTTCGCTATTATAGTTTGTAGGAGTTGCTATAATTACAAAGTCAGCATTACTATACGCTGAATGTGCATCCATTGTTGCTTGTAAATTCAACTCTCTATTAGACAAAAACTCTTCAATTTCTGTATCACTAATTGGCGATTTCTTATTATTTATTAAATCTACTTTCTCTTTAACAATATCAACGGCTGTTACTTTATTGTGCTGAGATAACAGCACTGCTAAAGACAAACCTACATAACCCGTTCCAACTACTGCAATATTCATTTTCTTCTTATGATTTGATGATTAGTTTCTTGGTACTGTTGCTTAATTGAGACATAGCATTTCGAGTGTCTACAATTACCCCTGCCCATTCTGCTAGTTCAGAATAATTTATATTTGAATGATTACTAATAATGAGAATAGCATCAAAAGATTGAACGTTCTCTTTTGTCCAATCCATACTTTCTTTACCCTGCCATTCAGAATGCTCTCTCGTGTTAGGTATAATAGAAATCCATGGGTCATAATAATCCAATTCTGCGCCCATCAACTTCAACTCATCCATTATTGGAAATGCGGGAGACTCTCTCATATCGTCAACGTCTGGCTTATATGCGATTCCGATAATTAGAATACGTGACCCATTTACAGGTTTTTTTATAGTATTTAATGCCTCAATTGTTTTTGAAACAACGTATTTGGGCATCATTGTATTAATTTCCCCCGCTAATTCAATAAATTTTGTATGAATACCAAACTCTTTAGCTTTCCAAGTTAGGTAAAAAGGATCTATAGGAATACAATGACCTCCAAGCCCAGGACCTGGAGTAAATTTCATAAACCCGAAAGGTTTAGTCGCAGCGGCTTCAATAACTTCGAATACGTCTATATCCATTTTATCGAATATAATCTTCAATTCGTTTACTAATGCAATGTTTATCGATCGAAAAATGTTCTCGAGCAACTTTGAAGCTTCAGCAACTTTAGTTGATGAAACCGGAATCACAACATCTATTGCAAACTTATACAGTTCTACACCTAGTTTTCTTGAAATTTCAGAATCTGCTCCAATAATTTTGGGAATATTTCTAGTATTATATTCAGTATTACCAGGATCTTCTCTTTCTGGACTAAATACCACAAAGAAATCTTCCTCGGCTTTTAACCCTGAGCCTTTTTCCAAAATCGGGATTAATAGTTCTGTAGTTGTCCCAGGCCAAGTGGTAGATTCTAAAGAAACTACATGGTTTTTCCTTAGATACTTAGAAATGGTTGTAGCTGTATCCGTTACATATTTCATTTCAGGTTCATTCTTTGAACCTAAGGGGGTGGGGACGCATATTATTATAGCATCAACACTTGCTAGTTTAGCAAAGTCCGATGTTGCTTCACAGTTCTTCGAGCTACTCAACTCGCGCATCTCAGGCTCTGATAAAGTTTTTATATAAACCTGACCTGAATTAATCTTATCTATTTTGGATTCGTCTACATCGAACCCAACTACTTTTACACCAGATTTAAAAAAAGCATATAATAGTGGCAGGCCCACATAACCCAACCCTACAACACCTATAGAGCGAAACTTAGCATCTAAACCGATCATTAAAAAAAATTTATCTCGCTCCCTTTTTAAGCAATACACTTTTAACTATTGCCAGAAATAGTTTCAAATCTAATCCAAATGATACATTCTCAACATACTGTAAATCCGTCTTCATCCAAAGCTTAAAATCAGTATGTCTTCTAAAGTATGCTTGCCAAATACAGCCCAATCCTGGTCTCATTTTAAACCGATTTAACTCTTCTTTCTCATAATCATAAATAGGCGTTGAAATGGGCCTTGGTCCTATTATTGTCATTTCACCTTTTAGAATATTGAACAATTGAGGCAGTTCGTCAATACTTGTTTTTCTTAAGAATTTACCAAGTCGAGTTATTCTAGGGTCTTTATCAGACTTAAATAACTTCCCACCTTCCATTTCATTTAAATGACTAATCTCATCTTGCATTAAATGAGCACCATCTACCATTGTTCTGAATTTGTACAATGTAAAAGGCAAACCAGAATGGCCATACCTCTTTTGTTTGAAAATGGCACTACCTTTAGAATCTAACCTCACTAGCAGAAACGTTATTACATATAAAGGGGACAGTGCTATTACAGTAAACAAGGTAAGTACATACTCCACAAAGTATTTAAGATTTATATATACACTTTCTTTTGGCTCTATATAAACTACAGCCTTCCTCTCTTTCTTATTTACAGAATTTTTCACATCATTTTTGAATAGCAAATTTTCCATGTGCTTTTATCTCTTTACCAGATTATTCTATTATAATATTTATAAGATGCCACGATGTACCCAATATAATTGGAGGGTGCAAATTTAATTATCTCTTCTCAATAATCAAACTATTAAAAACTCTCCGCCCTCATTCTAATCTTAATATAAGGTGGTTTCTAATTATCGAATATCTAAGAGCTTTCCATAATGCCCCTCCATTCTAATTACTGAATCTTTCCATTCATACTCACTTTTCACTCTTAATCTTCCCGCCTTCCCTAACTCTTTAGACATCTCTACGTCCTCAAAAAAGGAAACCATTGCTTTAGTGGCTTCATTCACATTATTTTTTGAAACTACAATTCCTGACACACCATGTTGAACCACCTCTTTTAATCCCCCCGCATCAGAAACTACCACTGGTAATTCACAAGATAACG
>TARA_R110002096_G_scaffold288331_2_pt1 | contig 38646 bp, 38 predicted proteins | sample TARA_R110002096 | Tara Oceans TARA_R110002096 (sample SAMEA4397295) | marine metagenome | biome: Polar Biome; feature: [DCM] deep chlorophyll maximum layer (ENVO:01000326); material: water (ENVO:00002006), including particulate matter (ENVO:01000060) such as... | depth 35 m
ACAAGACACAACTTGACGATCTGAAAAAGGCCCTGAAAAAGAGTCTTGGCAAGGACGTCGCTCTCAATGTGCGTGTGGACCCGTCGATTTTGGGAGGGCTGACCGTCAAGGTTGGCTCCAAAATGATCGACACATCTTTGCGCACCAAACTCAATTCCCTTAAAATTGCATTGAAAGAGGTTGGCTGATGGACATTCGGGCCGCGGAGATATCCGCAATCCTCAAGGAGCAGATCAAGAATTTCGGCGCTGAGGCTGAAGTTTCTGAGGTCGGCCAGGTTCTGTCTGTGGGTGATGGTATCGCTCGCGTCTATGGTCTGGACAATGTCCAGGCCGGTGAAATGGTGGAATTTCCCGGTAATATCCGCGGTATGGCGCTGAACCTTGAAACCGATAATGTGGGTGTCGTGATTTTCGGATCCGACCGAGACATTAAAGAGGGCGATACGGTCAAACGGACCGGCGCGATTGTGGATGTACCGGTTGGCAAAGGCCTGCTGGGCCGCGTGGTCGATCCGCTCGGTAATCCGCTCGACGGCAAGGGCCCGATTGAATCCGACGAACGCCGCCTGGTGGATGTCAAAGCGCCCGGTATTATTCCGCGCAAGTCGGTGCATGAGCCGATGTCAACCGGTCTGAAAGCCATCGATGCGATGATCCCTATTGGCCGGGGCCAGCGCGAATTGGTGATCGGTGACCGTCAGACAGGCAAGACCGCCATTCTGCTGGATACGATCCTTAATCAGAAATCCCTGCATGACAGCGGTGATGAAAACGAAAAACTGTATTGCGTCTATGTGGCGATCGGCCAGAAGCGCTCCACAGTTGCTCAATTTGTGAAAGTGCTGGAAGAGCGCGGCGCGCTTGAATATTCCATCATCGTCGCAGCAACCGCGTCTGATCCGGCACCTTTGCAGTTCCTGGCACCGTTTGCCGGATGTGCGATGGGCGAATATTTCCGCGATAATGGCATGCATGCGCTGATCTGTTATGACGATCTGTCGAAGCAGGCCGTCGCCTATCGTCAAATGTCGCTGCTGTTGCGCCGTCCGCCAGGCCGTGAAGCCTATCCTGGTGACGTGTTCTATCTGCATTCCCGCCTGCTGGAACGTGCAGCGAAGCTGAACGAAGACAATGGTTCGGGTTCGCTGACCGCATTGCCGGTTATTGAAACCCAGGCAAATGACGTGTCCGCCTATATTCCAACCAATGTGATCTCCATCACCGATGGCCAGATCTTCCTGGAAACCGATCTGTTCTATCAGGGTATCCGACCGGCTGTGAATGTCGGACTGTCTGTCTCGCGCGTCGGGTCCGCTGCCCAGATCAAGGCCATGAAGCAGGTTGCCGGCACAATTAAGGGAGAGTTGGCGCAATATCGTGAAATGGCGGCCTTTGCCCAGTTCGGATCCGATCTTGATGCCTCGACACAACGGCTTCTGAACCGTGGTGCCCGTCTTGTGGAACTGCTCAAGCAGCCACAATTCTCGCCGCTGAAAACCGAAGAGCAGGTCGCAGTGATCTATGCCGGCGTGAACGGCTATCTCGATAAGCTGAAGGTCAGTGAAGTGCGGCCTTTTGAAGAGGGATTGCTGTCCCTGCTGCGCAATGAAAACGCAGAATTGCTGAACGCGATCCGCACGGAAAAAGCGCTGACGGATGACATCAAAACCAAGCTGAAATCAACGATTGACGCTTACGCGAAAAATTTCGCGTAAGCCGGATTGCGGGGCGAAGCCGTCTTTGATTGGAAAGGGCGTTTTCAGGATAAATGCAAAATGCATGATTGATGGCAGTGCCGTCTCATCCAGGAAAAAGTAGACTACCATGCCAAGTTTGAAGGATCTAAAAAACAGGATCGCCTCTGTTAAGGCGACGCAGAAGATCACCAAAGCCATGCAGATGGTTGCGGCGGCAAAACTGCGCCGTGCCCAGAATGCGGCGGAATCTGCGCGGCCCTATGCGGAACGCATGGATGCGGTGCTGGCGAATATCAGCGTGGCCATGGAAGGCCGGGATGATGCGCCTATGCTGATGAGCGGCACCGGCGATGATCAAACCCATCTGCTGGTGGTGTGCACTGCAGAGCGCGGACTGTGCGGCGGTTTCAACTCGTCGATTTCCCGGCTTGCCCGCAAGCGTATCCGCGAGTTGAATGCTGCCGGCAAGACGGTCAAAATTCTCTGCGTCGGCAAAAAGGGCTATGATGCGCTGAAACGCGAATTTGCCAGCCAGATCATCAAGGTTGTTGATCTGCGCGAATTCAAGAATATCGGTTTTGCAAACGCGCAGAATATCGGCAAGATGATCATCGCGATGTATGAGGCCGGCGAATTCGATATCTGCAGCCTGTTCTTCTCACGCTTTCAAACGGTGATGTCACAGATACCGACAGAGCAGCAGATTATTCCGGCGAAGGCCCCTGAGGGTACGCAGGAAGGAACCAGCAGCGCTTCGGTTTATGAGTATGAGCCAAGCGAAGAAGAAATTCTGGGGGATTTGTTGCCGCGCAACCTGTCAATCCAGGTATTCCGCGCATTGCTTGAAAATGCCGCCTCCGAACAGGGCGCGCGCATGAGCGCGATGGACAGCGCAACCCGCAATGCTGGTGAAATGATCGACAAGCTGACGATGAGCTACAACCGTCAGCGTCAGGCTCAGATTACCAAAGAACTGATTGAAATTATTTCGGGCGCAGAGGCGCTCTAGAACGCAAGAACAGGACAAAAGTCATGGCTGAAAAAAAAGGTGGAAAAATCACGCAGGTGATCGGCGCGGTGGTGGACGTTCAGTTCGATGGCCATTTGCCGGCGATTCTGAATGGTCTTGAAACCATGAATGGTGAAAATCGCATGGTTCTGGAGGTTGCTCAGCATCTGGGTGAGAACACAGTGCGGACGATTGCCATGAACACCACTGAAGGTCTGGTCCGCGGACAGTCAGTCTCCGATACGGGCAAGGCTATCTCAGTGCCTGTCGGTGTCGGCACGCTTGGCCGCATCATGAATGTGATCGGCGAGCCAGTGGATGAAGCCGGTCCTATCGAAGGCGAGGAGATGCGTGAAATTCACCAGGACGCACCACCCTTCACTGAACAGTCCACAGAAGCTGAAATTCTGGTCACTGGTATCAAGGTGGTTGATCTGCTTGCGCCTTATGCAAAGGGCGGCAAGATCGGCCTGTTTGGCGGGGCCGGTGTTGGTAAAACCGTTCTCATTCAGGAACTGATCAACAATGTGGCGAAAGCCCATGGCGGTTACTCGGTGTTTGCCGGTGTCGGCGAGCGCACCCGCGAAGGCAATGATCTGTATCATGAGATGATTGAATCCGGCGTGAACCAGCCTGGCGGCGGCGAAGGCTCCAAATGCGCGCTCGTGTTCGGCCAGATGAATGAGCCTCCCGGAGCGCGTGCCCGTGTGGCCCTGAGCGGTCTGACCATCGCCGAGCATTTCCGAGATCAGGGTCAGGATGTTCTATTTTTCGTCGACAATATTTTCCGCTTTACCCAGGCCGGTTCTGAAGTGTCCGCCCTGCTCGGCCGTATCCCGTCTGCTGTGGGCTATCAGCCGACGCTTGCGACTGATATGGGTACGATGCAGGAACGTATTACCACGACAACCAAGGGGTCCGTCACCTCGGTGCAGGCGATTTACGTGCCTGCGGATGATCTGACCGATCCGGCACCTGCCACATCATTTGCCCACCTTGATGCGACCACGGTTCTCAACCGTGCGATTTCGGAAAAAGGCATCTATCCGGCTGTGGATCCGCTCGATTCCACATCACGTATGCTCGACCCGATTATCGTCGGCCAGGAGCATTATGATACAGCGCGCCGGGTTCAGGAAATTCTGCAGCGCTACAAGGCCCTGCAGGACATCATCGCTATTCTGGGCATGGATGAGCTGTCCGAAGAGGACAAGATTGCCGTGACCCGCGCCCGCAAGATCGAACGCTTTCTGTCACAGCCGTTTTTCGTTGCTGAAGTGTTCACCGGCACTCCCGGTAAACTGGTTGCGCTGGAAGATACCATCCGGTCCTTCAAGGGGCTTGTCGAAGGCGATTATGATCACCTGCCGGAAGCTGCCTTCTATATGTGCGGGTCGATCGACGATGCGCTGGAAAAAGCCAAGAAAATGGCGACGGAAGCCGCATAAGCTGCAGGCTCTGAGAATCAAGAAGAGGCAGTGTGATGGCCGAAACCTTTCCGTTTGAACTGGTGTCCCCGGAGCGCCTGATCCTGTCAGAAGATGCGGTTCAGGTGCTGATTCCGGCATCCGAAGGCCAGATGACAGTGATGAAAAATCACGCGCCGACCATGACAACGGTGAAACCGGGTCTGGTGGTGGTTACGCGTGCCGATGGCAGCGAGGAAACCATCTTTGTTGAAGGCGGTTTTGCCGACATCAACGACAATGGCCTGAGTCTGCTGGCGGAAATTGCCATGCTGACAAGTGATCTGGACAGCGACATGCTGGCTGCGCGCCTGAAAGAGGCGCAGGATGCTGTCGATGAAGCTGAAGGCGATGCAAAGGATCTGGCGGGCCTGCACCTGTCCGATCTGGAGCATGTCAAAAATTCGCTGGCGCTTTGATCCCAAACCGCAGGCAAACAATCCTGATCTGAATAAAAGCCCGGCCTGCGTCCCAGCCTCTAACTGAAACGCTCCAACGGCCACTTGCGATTCTGCTTTGTTCTGGGCGGTCAAAATTGGCTATCCGACTGGTCCTGGAGCCATCGCATCAGCGACGATTTCGGCTTCTATCCAAGTGCGGTTCGAGGCAAATCGTTGTGGATCGCCGTTGCCGCCACGGCGGCTTGGCCCATCGCATAGGCGATCTGATCAAGCCCGTCCGTGACGTCTCCGATGGCATAAACCCCATCGATGCTGGTTTTCTGCTTTGCGTCGGTGACAACGCAACCGTCCTCACAAAGGCGTGCACCGAGCGTGGCCACCAGGTCTGAGCGCGCGGTCGTGCCCAAGGCGACGTAGAGTGTGTCAAAATTCCGTGTCACGCCATTTTCAAGCGTTGCTATGACCTGCGAGTCCGATAGCGACAGATATTTCATAGGTGATTCCAGAACGCCGATACCGTCCTTTGCAATCGCCAGAGAGCCGTCATGCGGAATCAGCGTAACCGTTGTTGAATAGCCGCGGATGAAGCGCGCTTCGGCAAAGCCGTGCGCACCACTGCCGAGGACGGCGATGCGCTTGCCCCGGATTTCATAGGCATCGCAAACCGGGCAGTAACGGATCAACCCGCTGCCCAGACCCTGATCGTGCTTGCTGATAGACAGGGGCGGGCGATGATTGACGACACCGGAGGCGAAGATGACGGTGCGCGCGGTTTCGACACGGCGATCGGTTGTGACATGGAACAGGTCCCCTTGCTTTTCAACCGCACTGACTGTCCCGGTTTCGAGCCTGGCACCATAGAGTTGCGCATGCGCGCGCATCCGGTCAAGAAGATCACGCCCGGAAATGCCGTCTGGAAAGGGCGCAAGATTGTGCGTTTTCGGAATCATCCGGGCCCGCCCTTCCTGAGCGTCATAAACCGTAACGCTCCGCAGGAACCGGGCAAGATAAAGCCCAGCGGTCAGTCCCGCAGGGCCGCCACCGACGATGATGCAGTCTTTCATGTCCGGTTTTCCATTTAGGTAGGCTCCCTATGCGGGTAATTTCTGACCAAGCCATCGCGCATGTGCAGATGTCCTGAAAATCAGCAGGCAGAGATTCTTGGCAGTACATGGAGGCATTTTGTGGCTTTTAGTCGGCAACAGCGAAGGCGAAGCAGCACTATTTCCTGTACAAGGCCCGGCTTGGGCCTGATCTGGGCCTGGCCTGGGCCGGGCTTTCTGTTACTGATCCAGTTTCAGATTGTCAGCAATGCCGCTGAACATGTCGACGACCTGCTCGTAAACGTCGCGTTTGAACGGTACGATCAGATCCGGGACCTGCTGCAGGTCGACCCAGCGCCAATCGGAAAACTCGGCCTTGAAGGCTCCGCCACCGGGGGCCAGAACATTGATTTCAGCTTCATCGCCGGTGAACAGGAATGCGAACCATTTTTGCCGTTGGCCGCGATATTTCCGGCGCCAGTCCTTTTTGATAATCTCGGGTGCCAGTTCATAAGTCAGCCACTGCGGTGCTTCCGCCAGCAATTCGGTGCTGGACACGCTGGTTTCCTCAAACAATTCGCGGTGGGCAGCCGGAAGCGGGTCTTCCCCCTCATCGATGCCGCCTTGCGGCATCTGCCAGGCAAAGCTCATGTCATCCTGTTCGGGCAGGGTCTCTGGCATTCCCGCGCGGCGACCGAGCCAGACCTTGCCTGATTTATTGAACAGGGCGATCCCGACATTGGCGCGATAGGGCAGCGGATTGTCTGTATTATCCATGGCTCTGACCATAGGCTTGTTCTGGAGGCTTTTGTCAGTCTGTTTCATAACCTTGCCATCAAAATTCTCTTTGAGTTCCTGCATGATCTCGCCGGGTGAAGGCAGACTGTCGGCGGCGTGGATTCTCTCCGGGTCCCAAAGGCCGGCGCAGTGCCTTGGTGCATTGAAAGTAAATTTCGTGAATGGTGATGATAATGACCGTGCGCGGCGCTTTACCAATGACGGTGTGAGCCTTGAGGAGGTCCGGATCTATACTGATAACAGCGGTTCCGTTGACGCGCAGCGTGGTGTTGGTCCCGGGTATCAGAAACAGCAGCGCTATCTGCGAATTCAGCACGAGGTTCCGCAGAGAATCCAGTCTGTTGTTGCCAGGGCGATCCGGGATCAGCAGTGTTTTCTGATCCTGAATGAGGACGACCTGACCGGCGTCGCCGCGCGGTGAGCAATCCAGTCCATCTGGTCCGGTGGTTGCCAGCACAACAAAGGGAGCCGCTTCAATCAGGCGCTGATACTGCTTGGTAAGCTGATCACTGACCTTGATCAATGCGGGCTCTGAGATGCTGCCATAGAGAGCTTCAAGTTGAGATATATCGGTGACCAGGGTCATGACGGGGCGAGTTCCAGCTTTGTGTTTTGTTCAGGGTCTGGACTCAATTAGGAGGTTGAATTCGTGAGCAAGCTCATCGCAAAGGGACGCTGCCAGAAATGCGCCAATTCAATCTCCTAATTGAGGTCAGACTTAAGGTTCACTGTAAACATGGAACGATCTAAGCTGCCACCGCCCATTCGGTAAAAAATCAGATTTGCTGCAATACCTTGCGACACGGCAATGCCGGTGTCAGATCCCGGGTTCGGACAGATTGATCGCCGTGCTGAGGGGAATCAGAGTGATTCCGCGCTGTTGGGTCAGGCGCGCCCATTCGGCCAGAGTTTCCACAGTTGCTGAACGCAATTCGGCATATCCCACCGCCAGACCATTCCGGCTGGCTAGTTCCTCTAGCTGGATCAGATGTTGTTCAATCAATGCCCGTGTCGGTTCCTTGTCCAGCACAACATCGACCCTGAGAAAAGGCATATAGCCGAATTTGTCGGTTGAAACCTCTGCCGCAGAGCTTTTTGCGACGCTGCGCACGGAAGTTGCCGGGTCCACAAAGGCCAGACCGCGCCGGTTCAATTCGGTCATCAGGGCAGTCAATGCCGGTTTGTCTGCGGTAAAACGGGCGCCCATCGACGGAATGACTCCGATATAATTCGACATCCGGGAGAGTATCCACTCCAGTTTTGACTGGTTCTCGATCACACTTGCGTCAACCAGGAGCGTGTGCGGGCCAGGATCATTGTCGGGAAAATTAAATGGCTCCATGGGTGCCTCAATCAGCAATTCAAAGCCGTTCTCCCGCGCGAGTTTTTTCCATCTTTCGCGCTTGTCCGCATAGGACGAAAACGCCAGTGCCGTGGTTGGTGGCAATGCGATGATGGCTTCTTCGGTGGCACGCTCGGATAATCCGACGCCGCCGATGATCAAAGCGATTTTCGGTCCATCCGGAATGAATTTCGCCGGACGGGCATATGCGGAAAAGGCCGTCTGTCCGTCACTGGAGCGTTTCGGAATCAGGCCCTGGCCTGAACGAGTGACCAGATTGTCGACGGGAAAGACAGACAGGCGCTGCAGGTCGGAACTGGAGGAAACGAACGTGTTGGTAAGGGCCGGGCCGGTTGGTGCCGGGACGTCCTCCGGCTGAGGAGTGGATGCAACTGTGGCGACAGCGCTGGCCTGGCGATTGGCTGGTGCTGCGGCCTGAGCCGTTGTGCGCGCTGCTGATTGCGTCAAATTGGTGACATCATTGGGATCTGGCGTCATGCTGGGACGGACATTTGCAACACCGACAGACCCCGGATCGATCAGAACCATATCTGTTTTGATGAATACACTTGCCTGCGGCTGGCCACCCAGCGGATCGTTGACCAGAAAGACCCACAGGCCCAGCGCTGCCAGCAAAAGGACGCTGATCATGGCAAAGCCAATGATAGCCGGACCGGTCGAACCGGCTGGCTCTTGGGCGGAATCCTGATTTGGTTCAGCTATTGGATCGGAAGAATTGTCACGTGACACAGCTTTCAGCCTGCTACCCCGGTTTAAGAGGCACAAAACTAGCAGTTACATGGTGAAGAATTGGTTTCTTTCGGGTGGCTGCCTCGCGCGAAGGGCGGGTCGGATCATCGGGCGGTTTGCAGCGAGCGTTAAAAGTACAAAGCCCGCCGGGATGAATCGGCGGGCTTTGGTGGTTTTGTCCGGCAACTATCTACCGGCGCTGTCAGATATGCGCTTTAGTTCGGGATGCCTTGTGAGGGATCCGGCGGGAAGTTGGCATTCACCTGAATGCCTTTCAGCAGATCGTAAGCAAAATTGAGTTGCTTGTCATCTTTCGGATCGGGCGGCACATAGGCCGATGAGCCGGATTTTTCTTCCTCGTCGGCCTGGTTTTCATTCGCCAGGTGGCCAGGCAGCGACGCTTCACCGCGGGGCTCCTCACCCCCTTTCATATCTTCCGGCAGTTCCTGAATAATGCGAATGTCCGGAACAATACCCTTGGCCTGAATCGACCGGCCCGCAGGTGTATAATACCGTGCTGTGGTCAGCCTCATCGCACCCTCGGAGCCGAGTGGGATAATGGTTTGCACAGACCCCTTGCCGAACGACCGGGTTCCAAGAATTGTGGCGCGTCTGTGATCTTGGAGCGCACCGGCAACGATTTCCGATGCGGAGGCGGCACCGCCATTGACCAGAACAATAATCGGCTTGCCATCAATCAGATCCCCGCTACGGGCGGAAAAGCGCTGGCTGTCCTCATTGTTGCGGCCACGGGTCGATACAATTTCACCGCGTTCCAGAAACGCATCGGAAACGGCAATCGCCTGATCCAGAAGACCGCCGGGATTATTGCGCAAATCCAGGACATAGCCTTTCAGTTCATCTTCGGGCAGAGTTTTCTTTATTTCCGCTATGGCATCTTTCAGACCATCATAGGTCTGATCGGTGAACTGGGTCAGCCGGATGTATCCGACACCGTCTTCCAGACGGAAGCGGACGGAGCGGATTTTGATGATATCGCGTATGATGGTGATATCGAATGGCGCGCCATTGCCGCGGCGTATCGTGACCGTCAGCGGCTCTTTGACTGCGCCCCGCATCTTTTCGACAGCCTCATTGAGCGTCAGTCCCTGAATTTGCTCGCCATCCAGGTGCGTGATCAGGTCGCCGGGCTGAACCCCGGCCTTGGCAGCCGGCGTATCGTCAATCGGCGTCACGACCTTGACGAAGCCGTCTTCCATTGTGACTTCAATTCCAAGGCCGCCAAATTCACCGCGAGTTTGAACCCGCATATCCTGGAAAGCTTTCGCATTCATGAAACTTGAATGCGGATCAAGCGAGGTCAGCATTCCGTTGATGGCCGATTCGATCAGGTCGCTGTCACCCGGCTCTTCAACATAATCGCTGCGAATGCGTTCAAACACATCACCAAACAGGTTGAGCTGGCGATATGTGTCGCGGCTCGCTGCTTCTGCAGGCGCGCCAATAACCGGCATTTGGGTTAAGCCAACCACGCCTGCAGCGCCGATCAGGACGCCTGCAACCAGAGTGACAACTGATTTGTTTATCATCATTATGCCCTTCAAATTTCCTTGCCGGATAGTTTACCGCAAAAGTTCATCCATCCAAATCATTTTCAGTAGATAAATCTACCACCCACCAAGGTGACGGGTCGATCGAATTTCCATCTTTTCTAAACTCAACATATAGCGTCGTAGGCCCGTCTGTCACCTTACTATCCGTTAGGGATTGTGCGTCAGTCGTGGTCGTGGCTGCCACATTGTCAGTTTCCAGACTGACAAGTCTGCGTGACCCCATTGTGGCAATCGGTTCGCCGGACAGGACAAATTGACCTAATTCCACGTTGATTGTGTCCATACCGGCCAGAACCAGATGATAATCATTACCTGCATTGAGAATAATCAATTGTCCATAGGTGCGGAATGGACCGGCATAAACGACCCAGCCGTCGGCAGGAGAAATCACCCGGCTCTCGGCGCGAGCCGTCAAGGTGATTCCTTTGCTGTTGACGCCGGTATCGTCCGGCGCGCCAAAGGCTATCTGCAAAGCCCCGTTGACCGGCAAGGGTAACAGGCCCTTGGCGTCGTCGAACGGAATTGCCGGGGCGATGCGGCCCTGGTCGCCGAGCGCCCGCAATTTGGCCTGTTTGGTGCGTATTGCTGCCCGGTCTGCGGCGTTGCGCCGCGCCGCTTCAGCGGCTTCGACGGACTCCTGCTGCGCTTTCTGCACAGATGCAATCTGATTTTCCATCGAACCGATCAACTCTTTCAAACCGACAGCCTCTTTCGCCAGTTCGGACGCTTTCTGTTGCTGGATGGCAAGTTCTGACGTCGATTCGCTGACTTCCTCGCGTTTCTTGTCGAGCAGCAGTGCAAGCCGTGTCTGTTCTTCACTCAAAGACTGATAATCGGCTTTCAACTGTTGAGTGGCTTCCTCAATTTCGGTGCGGACAGCGACCAGTTCGTCCAGATCTTTGGCCAGGGTTTCCGCCTGCTCCCGGACATCAGGCAAAACCGCGCCGATCAGTATGGCACTGCGGATGGCGCTCATCACATCTTCCGGCCGGACCAGCAAGGCCGGGGGTGGCGAGCGGCCCATGCGCTGCAATGTTGCCAGAATTTCAGACAGAAGTGCCCTGCGTTTCAGCAGCGACAGACGGATGACTTCCTCGGTCTGGAGTGAGGCATCGAGCCGGACTTCTGAATTGGAAATGCGGTCCTCCAGCGTTCTGGAGCGCTGTGCAGCCTGAATGAGTTCGGTATTGAGCGTGGCGCGGGTCTGCTCCAGTGCGGTGACGTCCGCTGCCAATTCAGCCTCGCGTTCCGCAGTAACCTTCATGCTTTTCTGCAGATTGGTGAGATCCTTGGTACGCTGCTCCATTTCCAGCCGCAATTTGGCCTCGCGCGGCGTCTCGGCAAAACCCGGTCCTGCCGCTACGCTCAGGACAGTCAGAATCACACAGCGGATGAGGAAAGAAATCATGAGGCCTGTTTACCGCAAACTGGAGCATATTTTATGCTGGAGCACATTTTATGCTGGAGCACATTTTATGAATGACGAGCTTTTGCTGATCCCAATCCTTCGAGCGGTGATTGTCAGAAAACTTACCCACTGCGCTGCATCGCGTAGTGCTGCCTGTCTGGCCCGACGAGGAGATGTGAATCATCAATTAGCTCATCATTCATAAAACGTGCCGGAGCTCCAGTCAAAAGCGGCAATGCGCAGCACGGACCGGTTCAGTCGCGGTGATAGGGATGCCCGGACAGAATCGTGATGGCGCGATAGATCTGTTCGGCCAGCAGGCAGCGCACGATCTGATGCGGGAAGGTCATCTGGCCCAAAGCGATTTTATGAGTTGCGGCTGCCAGCAGGGCATCGCCGTGTCCATCGGCGCCGCCGATAAAAAACCAGGCTTCTGCAATACCCTCATCGCGGTGCGCCGCCAGAAGGTCGGTAAAGCTGCGGCTGCTATGAGCATTGCCGTGCTCATCAAGGACGAATTTTGCAGCCTCCGGAGGGGCCGCATTCAGCAGCAATTCAGCTTCCTGAGCTTTACGTTCTGCAGGCCGTGGCGCGCGGGACTCGCTGAATTCAACGATCCGCAACGGCCCAAGTCCAAGCCCGCGTCCGGCCTTGTCGATGCGGTTCGCGTAGCGCGCGCACAAATCCTGTTCCGCACCGCGTTTCATCCGCCCAATGGCGGCAATCACCAGTTTCACAGGCTCAGGCGTTTGCCGGGACTGTCGCTGGTTTCATATCATCGTCCTGTGCACGCCAGATTTTTTCGATGTTGTAAAACTCCCGCACTTCAGGGCGGAAGATGTGCACAACAACATCACCGGTGTCGACCAGCACCCAGTCGCAGGCAGGCAGGCCCTCAACAGATGCGCGGCCAAGGCCGGCGGTTTTCAGATCCCGCAGCAGGTGATCGGCGATCGCATTGACATGCCGGTGGGAGCGCCCGCTGGCGACCACAATGTGGTCGAACAGTGGTGATTTGCCGGTAATATCGATGGGAAGGGTTTCTTCGGCCTTGGAGTCATCCAGACTGGCAAGGACAATTTTGAGGGCGTCTTCCGAAGAAATTCCGGATTCTGCCGCTGCCTCTGACAGGGATGGTGCCGATGGCACTTTCCCGCGCTTGTCGCGCGCAGTGTCGGAGGACGAAGCCTGTAATGGCATGGTCAGGGTTTTTATCCTTTCTTGTTTCAACAAGCCGGCCGTTGAATTGTCTCTATCATATCATGTGCCGGAGAAGTTCTGACCGGGCCAGTCCAAACAGACCAGCCACATCAAAGCCCCGGCTTTCATGTGAAGAAATTTTCCGATAACGGCCACACGGTCAACGATCATAAAAACTCGTTTGGGTGAACGGCTATTTACCTTTGCGGGTGGCATACACCAGACGCATCCCTAAAATAAGCCCTGAAGGGCTATAGTTTCAAGACTCTTTTACAAGAATCATATCAGCTGCTGCAGATCGGCATTTGCACCGCACAGCAGCACGCCGACCCGTTCGCCGGGTTTGGGGCGATAGACACCATGCATCAAAGCAGCCAGAGCCGTGGCGCCGCCAAATTCGGCAACTATTTGAAATTTATGCCAAATAGCCTTCTGAGCGGCGATTATGGCAGCATCGGGAACAGTCAGGAAGACCGACAGGAGATCGCGGCAAATCTGATATGGCAACTGCCCGATCGATTTCGCTCCAAGACTGTCGGCGGCGACCGAATTAACTTCAATATCTACCGGTTTTCCAGCTGTCATGGCCCTGTTGAGGCAGGCGGACCCCTCCGGCTCCACCGCAACCACCTGGCACTGATTCCCGCAGGCGGCGAGGATTCCGCTGATCAGTCCGCCTCCACCAACCGCCACAAGCAGGGTGTCGAGCGGTCCGGCCTGGTCGAGCCATTCTACGGCAATTGTTCCTTGTCCTGCGATCGTTTCGGCAGCGTCATATGCATGCACCGCCAGGGCCCCGCTTTCCTGCTGATAGGCCTCGCACCGGGCAAGCGCATCTGTATAGTGCGCTCCCGTCACCACCAGCTCCGCTCCGGCATCGCGGATTTTGGCCTGTTTTGCCGGGCTGGAAATGTCCGGAACAAAGATTCTGGCCTTGTGGCCGAGCCGCGCCGCAGCAAAGGCAACGGCCGCGCCATGATTGCCACCGGACGCTGCGGTCACGCCGGCTTCGGGCACCGTCCGGCTGAGCAGATTGTTGAAGGCGCCACGGGGTTTGAACGAACCGGTGTGCTGGAACAGTTCCAGTTTCAGGGAAAGCGGCGTGTCATGGTTGCAAAAATCACTATTGCTGAGCATCACAGGAGTGCGCCTGATATAGGGACTGATGCGCTGATGGGCTTCAATGATGTCAGGGCTGATCATATGGTCTCGCAATCCGGTTCCGGTTCAAAATTCTGTCACAGTGGACGTGGTTTTGGCGTCGGGGTTTTGCCACCAACTGTCGGCCGGGACGTCCCGATCACACGTTTTGACACCATCGCCATCGGGCGTTCCAGCGATGTCTGTTCGCCAATCAGCGGCAGATCCTCCAGTCCGGAACGGGCGGCCCTTGCGGTCAATTCAAACAGGGCGGAACTGGCGCGTTCCGTGGCCTGTTCCAGATCGCCTGTGAGCAGATGATGTCCGAGAAGCAGCGCGGCAAACAGATCGCCGGTGCCATGGGGCGCATGAGGCATGGCAAGATGCTCGAACAGCAGCGCCGGCGCTTGCGGCGCTGTCAGCAGATTGCCGATATGATTGGCCATCAGCCCGCAGACGCTGGTGACGGCGATTCGTGCAGGAGCGGCGTTGCCGGCGAGGTCCGCCAGCATGGCTGGGGCTGTCCGTTGCATACCCTGTTGCAAAGCGTTTGCGGCGCGTTCCAGCCAGCACAGTTCAAATACGTTGGGGGTGGCGATATCACAGATCGGCCAGAGTTGATCGCGCATCGCATTTGCCACAGCGTCTGAAATATACAGCTTGTCGCCGTCTCCTAGCACCGGGTCGCACAGATAAATCAACCTGGGATGGATCGCCTTCAACCGACTGACAGCGTCGGCTACGACGGGGATTTGCGCAGCATCGCCAATATATCCGGTGAGCACTGCAGCGATGTCATGCTGTTCAGCCAGCTTGACCAGATCGTCCAGACATCCGCGCAAATAATCTGCCGAAGTGATGTCACGCACCGATGGCTGCCTTCCGGGATGGCGCGGCAGGTTGACAGTGGGCACAAACCACACCGGAAAGCCGAGCCGTTCCAAAGCAAAGCAGGCGAGACGCCCGCCTACGGATCCGTCGGCGACAAGACTGGAAATTACCAGGACTGCCGGTCTGGCGGTTTTGCGAAGTGGTGAAGGCATCAGATCAGGTTTTCCTCCAGCAAGGGTTGTTTTTCGACAATGCGTTCAAAGCCAAGCCGGGACAGATCGAGAGTCTGATAAGCGCCATGGAGGATCAGTTCGGCCACGCCGCGTCCCGCAGCCGGGCCTTGCTGCAGGCCGATACCGGAGAATCCGTTGGCAAAATAGAAATTGGCCAGCCGGGTGTGTGGCCCCAGAACCGCAGTTTGATCAAAACTGTTATAATCATAGTGTCCTGCCCAGGCCCTGATCGGCTTGAGGGATTTCAGGGCCGGGACACGCGCCATCAAAGCTGGTTTGATGATTCGTTCGAACAGGTCGTGATCGGGTTCAAAATCGTCGGCAGCGCAACGCTGATCCTCATCCATATGCGGTGAAACACCGCATAAGTGGAAAGGTTCTTCGGGGCGCAGATAGACGCCTGTCGGATCGACCAGAACGGGCATTTCGGACAGGGCAGCGCCGCCATGAACGACAAAGACAGTGCGTTTTCTGGGTTCGACCGGCAAGCGAATGCGTGCCATTCGCGAGAATGTCCCGGCATTTGCACCAGTGGCATTGACGAGATGGCCGCATTTCAAGCGCTGCCCGGCATCCAGCATGACGGATCTGATTTCCGTATCGGAATGGTCGATCTCGGCAACATAACCCTTTATCAGCGTGACGTCCCAATCGCGCACCGCGCTGCGCATGGAGCTGTGCAGGCGGTGAGAATCAAACCAGCCCTCATTGGACAGACCCAAAGCGCCTGCGGCCAGATCATCTGTTGCCAGCCAGGGAAAATGCTGTTGCAGCAGGGCCGGTGTCAGCAGCGCGATGTCTGCTTTCAATTTGCGCTGTCTTGCAACATTGGCCGACAAGGCCTCTTTGCCCTCCTGTTTGGCGAGAAACAGATAGCCATGTTCCTGAAAGCCAAGATCGACATTCTGTTCCTTGGCAAATTCCTTGAGAAATTTTGCACCATACAGCGACATCTGGATGTTTTCTTTGAGCGAAAATTGCTGCCAGATTCCGGCAACTGACAGGCTGGTCGACGCGTGGCTGAAGCTGGGGTCGCGTTCAATGATGGCTATTGTGCCGGCAAACCCAAGAGCTCTTAAATGCCAAGCGGTTGATACACCGACAATACCACTTCCGATAATGATGACATCAAATATATTTTGCACTGGGAACCGCTGGCTTATGCACCTGGCATCTGACCGGTGGTGTAACAGGTTCGAATCGGCCGCGCCATGAAAAGACTGCTGACAGGCAGGTGGTTTCTTGGCAATAAGGTAAAAACAATTTGTTGAGTTCAAATCCTAACTATGACCAGACCATCTTCCTTTCGCAGCATTCTTTATGTGCCGACCGCCAATCCACGGGCCATGGAAAAAGTTCTGGGCAGTCCCGATGCGCTGGGCGCTGACGCAGTGATCTTTGATCTGGAAGATGCGGTGGCACCGGAGCGGAAGGCGGAGGCACGCGAGGCGCTGCGCCAGGCACTGGCGGGACCGCGGCCATCGACCCGCATTCTCGTGCGCATCAACCCGCTCGACAGTGCATGGGGCGAAGAGGATTTTCTGGCGGTCTTGGCGATGGCGCCGGATGGCATTGTCCTGCCAAAAGTTGACAGCGCTGCTGATATAGAGGCGGCGCTGAGCGCGTTTGAGGCCAGTGACGCAGCGCCATCAATCCGGCTGTGGGCGATGATTGAAAGCCCGCTTGCAGTGCTGAACTGTGCTGCGATTGCAGCCATGGCTAAGGCAGATGATCCAAGGCTTGAAGCGCTTATGCTGGGCACCAACGATCTGGCGCTGATTACCGGAACGCCGCTGATTGAGGGCCGGCAGGCCTATCTGCCATGGATCATGCAATGCCTTGCGGCGGCCCGCGCTCACGGCGTGGCTCTGATCGATGGTGTTTATACCGATCTGCACAACAAAACCGGTTTCAAGGAAGAGTGTGAACAGGGCGCGGCGCTGGGCCTGGATGGCAAAAGCCTGATTCATCCTGGACAGATTGCCATTTGCGGCGCAGCTTTTACGCCGACAGAGCAGGAAATTCTTGAAGCTGAAGCCATCTGCAAGGCGTTTGCCGATCCACAGAACTCCGGCAAGGCGGTGTTGACCGTCAACAATAAAATGGTTGAGTTTTTGCATCTGAAAGCGGCCCGGCGCACACTAATGAAAGCCGGCCTGCTGCACTGAACAGATAAATTGCACGGATTAAGGCACAGGATTTGCCATGCGGCTTTACAGATATATCACCGGAGAGGACGGTTCGGCTTTTTGCAAGCGCGTTTCCAAAGCGCTGAGCGGCGGCTGGATCCTGCATGGCAGTCCGACACTGGCGCACAATCCTGAAACCGGCACAATGATGTGCGGGCAGGCTGTGGTGAAGGAGGTCGAGGGCATCTATTCAGATAACATCACACTGTCGGAGCATTGACACGCCCGGGAATCTTATTATCCGAGGATTTAAGTGCTGTTCGCGGCTGCTGGCTGCGAGGCCGGGCAGGTTCCGCTGAGGAGTGGGAATTAATCACACAACCCTGACATGAAGTTGGAAAGCGCGTCCGGCAACCTGCAGGAAGAACTGCACATGGGGCGAAAGGTTACTTTGACGTGGCGCTGGAAGTTTTCTAAGAACAGGGTCTTAAAGGCAAAACCGGTGGGGATATAAAACTCGTTCTGTCCGCCAACCGCCCTGCCTGTTAGCTTTGCAAAAATGAAGGCGTAAATTATGTCCGAGACGACACCCAGTCCCCATCCGCGCACGGGCGCTGATCGGCCGCTTTCCCCACATTTGCAGATTTACACACCGCTTTTCACGATGGTGATGTCAATCGTGCACCGGATTACCGGCGTCTCGCTGTATTTCGGCATGTTACTGTTGGCCCTGTGGCTGATGGCGGCGGCCAGCGGGGAATCAGATTTTGACAGGATTGGAGGATTTTTCGGATCCTGGTTCGGACAGATTATCCTGTTCGGTTTTACCTGGGCGGTGCTGCACCACATGCTTGGCGGGCTGCGCCATTTTATCTGGGATACCGCACATGGTCTGGGAAAATTTGAGCGCGAGACACTGGCCAAAGCCACTCTTGCAGGGTCAGTGATTCTGACACCTGTGGTCTGGATCATCGGTTATATGGTTCGATAGGAGCAGATGAACATGTCCATGCTTACACCATTGAAAAAGGTTCGCTATCTTGGGTCCGCCAAAAGCGGCACAAGCCATTTCTGGCAACAAAGACTGACTGCGGTTTTCAACGTGCCTCTCGTCATCGGGTTTCTCGTGATAGTGATCATGCTGTCAGGCAGTTCTCATTCAGAATTCGTCGCCACTGCCGGATCGCCTCTTGGTGTGGTGATACTGATTGCAGCGATCCTGTCGGTGACCTGGCATATGCGGTTGGGTATGCAGGTGGTGATTGAAGATTATATTCACGCAGAGGGCATGAAAATAGCGCTCTTACTGGGGAACACATTTTTTTCGGCGGCAATCGCTTTGATTTCAGTGTTCTCAATCCTGAAATTGAGTTTTGGAGGGTAGCCCGTGGTAACTGCGGCAAATGGCAAGGCCTATGAAGTCATCGAACACACATTCGATGTAGTCGTAGTTGGTGCTGGCGGCTCCGGCCTGCGCGCCACGCTGGGTATGGCCGAACAGGGATTACGCACGGCCTGTGTGACCAAGGTGTTTCCGACCCGCTCGCACACAGTTGCGGCGCAGGGCGGCATTGCGGCCAGCCTCAGCAATATGGGGCCGGATTCCTGGCAGTGGCATATGTATGACACGGTGAAAGGGTCTGACTGGCTGGGCGATCATGACGCCATTGAATATATGGTCCGAGAAGCGCCCAAGGCCGTCTATGAGCTGGAACATTACGGCGTGCCGTTTTCGCGCACGGAGGAGGGCGACATCTATCAGCGTCCGTTCGGGGGCCACACTACCGAATATGGTGAAGGCCCGCCGGTGCAGCGCACCTGCGCGGCGGCGGACCGGACCGGACACGCCATTCTTCACACGCTTTACGGCCAGTCGCTGAAACACAATGCGGAATTCTTCATCGAATATCTGGCGATCGATCTGATCATGTCGGAAGATGGCACCTGCCAGGGCATTCTGGCCTGGAAGCTGGATGATGGAACGCTGCATGCCTTCAAATCCAAAATGGTGGTGCTGGCTACGGGCGGCTACGGACGAGCCTATTTCTCGGCGACCTCAGCCCATACCTGTACCGGCGATGGCAATGCCATGGTGGCCCGCGCCGGACTGCCTTTGCAGGATATGGAATTTGTCCAGTTTCATCCGACCGGTATCTATGGTGCCGGATGTCTGATTACGGAAGGCGCACGCGGCGAAGGCGGCTATCTGACCAATTCAGAGGGCGAGCGTTTCATGGAGCGCTATGCGCCGACCTATAAGGATCTTGCCTCGCGCGATGTGGTGTCGCGCTGCATGACGATGGAAATCCGCGAAGGCCGTGGAGTTGGCACTGATAAAGATCACATTCATCTGCATCTGGACCACCTGCCGCCAGCAACTCTGGCCGAACGGCTTCCTGGCATTTCCGAATCCGCGCGTATTTTTGCCGGGGTGGATCTGACCAAGGAGCCGATCCCGGTGCTGCCGACGGTGCATTATAATATGGGCGGGATTCCAACAAATTACTGGGGCGAGGTGATGACCCTCAAAGACGGCGATCCTGATAGCCGGGTTCCTGGTCTGATGGCCGTTGGCGAAGCGGCCTGCGCCTCCGTTCATGGTGCCAATCGTCTTGGCTCCAATTCGCTGATCGATCTTGTTGTGTTCGGACGTGCCGCCTCGATCCGGGCGGGCGAAATCGTTGATCCGAAAGCGGCCAGTGGCAAGCTCAATCAGGCCTCTGTCGACAAGGCTGTTCAGCGGTTTGACAAACTGCGGTTTGCCGATGGCGGCAGCAAAACTGCGGATCTGCGCCTGAAGATGCAAAAGGCGATGCAGGAAGATGCCGCGGTTTTCCGCACTGCCGAAACGTTGCAGAGCGGTTGCCAACGCATTGCGGACATCTGGAGTGCAGGGGACGATATCAGTGTGACCGACCGGTCGATGATCTGGAATACGGATCTTGTGGAGACCATCGAATATGAGAATCTGATAGTAAATGCGATTGCCACGGTGTTTTCTGCAGAAGCGCGGACCGAAAGCCGGGGTGCCCATGCCCGCGAGGATTTTCCTGATCGCGATGACACGAACTGGCGCAAGCATACGTTGTCCTGGATCGCCGACGACGGCAAGGTGACGCTGGATTTCCGGCCGGTTCACGTCGATCCATTGTCCGATGAAATTTCACAGGAAAAGATCGCCCCGAAAAAGCGCGTCTATTAATTTCGTTTCAGCAGAGAGAGCCTTTCAACCATGGTTCAACTGACACTGCCTAAAAATTCCCAAATCAAGCAGGGTAAAACCTGGGAGAAACCGCAGGGCAGCAACCTGCGTGAATTCCGGATTTACCGCTGGAACCCGGATGGGGACGGCAATCCTCAGGTCGACACCTATCATGTCGACATGGAAGATTGCGGGCCGATGGTTCTGGATGCGCTGATCTGGATCAAGAGCAAGATCGATCCGACCCTGACCTTTCGGCGCTCGTGCCGGGAAGGGATTTGCGGGTCCTGTGCAATGAATATTGACGGTACCAATACGCTGGCGTGCACCAAGGGCATGGATGAGATCGACGGCGATGTAAAAATCTATCCACTGCCGCATCTGCCAGTGGTCAAGGATCTGGTGCCCGATCTGACCCATTTCTACGCCCAGCACCGCTCGATCGAGCCGTGGTTGCAAACCACGACGCCCAAGCCGGAAAAAGAGTGGAAGCAGAGCAAAGATGACCGCGAAAAGCTGGACGGGCTGTATGAGTGTATTCTGTGCGCCTGCTGTTCCACTTCGTGCCCGAGTTACTGGTGGAATGGCGACCGCTATCTCGGCCCTGCCGCTCTGCTGCAGTCCTATCGCTGGCTGATTGACAGCCGCGATGAGGCCACCGGCGAGCGGCTGGATGATCTGGAAGATCCGTTCAAACTATATCGCTGCCACACCATTTTGAATTGTGCTCAGGCTTGCCCGAAGGGTCTTAATCCGGCCAAGGCAATTGCTGAGATCAAGAAGCTGATGGTCGAGAGGCGCGTGTAAGACTTGGATCGGCTATGAACGGGATGTCTTTGATTCGTCCCCTGTCTCCCAGAAATGCGCTGACATGGAGCTGGCTGCTGGTGTGGTCGCTGGTGGCGTTCATCTGGGCGTTTGCAGAAGCCGTATGGTTTTTCATCATGGTGGATGTGCTGATCAGCCTTGCTGTGATGCGGTTTGGCGTGTTGCGGGCGATGGTGCCCACTCTGGCAGCTTTGATAGGTGCCCTGCTCGGCGGCATTGTGCTGTACCAATGGGCACAGGTGAATCCGGAAACCGTGCGGGCATTCATTCTGACTGTTCCGGGAATCACCGAAGAATTGCTGCGGACTGTCTCGGTGGATATGGCGGATGAGCCGTTAGGCGCGCTGTTTCTCGGCGGATTCACCGGTGTCCCGTTCAAGATTTTCGCGGCCACTGCCTATGAGGCCGGCATTGCGCCGTTGCAGGAATTTTTGCAACCAGCCTCAATGGCGCGGCTGTCTCGGTTTGTCGCAGTCGTAGCTGTGTCCGGGGTGTTGCGGTTTTTATTGTATACCCGCCTGCGCCGCGTCGGGCTGATGCGGCTGACCCTGTTTATCTGGGTGGTGTTCTACGCCTGGTTTGGTTACGTCTTCTGGAATATTGTCTGAAGCGTGACAAGGCCGGATTGTAACATCCTGTGCGCATCAAGATGAAGTGCAGCGGCGAAACACTGCATCTTTATCCTCTGCCAGTTTCGATACTGTGTGAAACTGCAATTCGGCCGCAAGTTCAGAGGCATCGCCGGTCAGAAGCTCGTGGCTGATCGGCTTGCCGACAGTCAGTCCGAACCGGGTTCCCGATTTGTTGAGAAGCTCGTTGAAGACAGTCATGTCCCTCAACTCGTTCGACAGCCGGCTGAAGAGGTAGAACAGCCCCGAATTGCGGCCGCTGACATGGACCGGAACGATCGGGACCTTGTAACGCTTCGCCAGGGTGACGAGGGTCGCCTGCCAGGGACGCTCATTCAACTCGTTCTGCGCCCAATAGGCGATGCGGCCTGAGGGGAACATCACCACGGCTTTGCCGTCTTCAAAGGCTTCCGCGGTGCGGAGCAGGGTTTCCTTGGTCTTTTCACGGCTTTTGTGTTCTTCGCGCCATTCGACGGGTATCAGCACTTCGTCGAAGTGCCGGTTGACCCGCGCCGCATCGCGGTTTGTAAAAATTGCAATGTCAGAGCGAACAGCCTCGACCAGCGCGTGAACCGCGACGCCATCTGCGATGCCAGTGGGATGATTGGCGGCAAGGATAAAGGGACCGGTCCGGGGAATGCGGTCAAGGCCGGACAGATCAAGCTCGAGATCCAGCATTTTTGTGACCAGTGCCATGGCATCAGCGCCGGACTTGTCGGCGACACAATCAGCCATCGCAACGGCGCGCTTATAGCCCAGCAAACGGTAAAGTAACGGGCGGATCAGCGGCCAGGACCAGTGTGATGCAAGCCCAGTCGCGCGCTCGGCTATCAGGACATCGACAATATGGTCATGCCGTTCTACCGCAGCACGCGAATAGGCCTGACGTGCTTCGGACACCAGTTCTTCGTGTGACGTCTGAGCGTAAAGAGCCAAGGCGACCCCCTGTCATAAAGTACGTCTTTTATACGGCCTGCATACGGTTCCGCGACCATTTTCCACACATCCCGTCTCGCCATGAAAATGCATGCCAGCCATACAACTCATACTGCAGGTTGCTTTGTGCCACCTGATAAAGATTTATGACAATCGTTCGATGTGTTCAAGGCTTTAGCAAAACATCTGAGCGGGCCGAATGTTCCGCCACGCGCTGCTGGCAAATGGCTCGACAACGGAAAAACCTGTTGTAAGCGCCCGAATCTGCCACAATTCCAACACGAGCCATACTTAAGGCCTAAACCTGTTCTTTGCTTTGGCCATTGATTTTTTCAGCCATGGCGTCAATAAAACATTCAGCATATCAGGTCTTCAGCATATCAGGTCTAAAGACGGGACCGGTTCACTGACATACCGATAAATATCTACGAGTTTGGGTCACAGAGGAAGTATAATGTCCGGACAGAATTTGGAAGCTGCGACTGTCAATTACGGCAGGTGTACCGCTAAAACCGGAAGCAAGCGGACCTTGTATACCGGCCCAGCCTTCGTGAAGAGCACCGCTTTGCGAAGCGGTCTGGTCCTTCTGGCGGCCACCTTTCTGCTTGCGGCCTGTCAGTCGCGACTGCCCAATCCGTTTTCAGGCGCGTCAAAAGGACGGGTTCAGACCGGTGAACTTGCGCCGCTTGATGGCACGAGCTCTGGTCAGGCATTCGATCCAAATGCACAAGCGCCAATGATGGCACAGCCGGATCCTGCACCGTTCGATGCCGGAGCGGCGAACACCTCTGCGTCCGCGCAGTTGCAGACCCCGACCGCCGATCATACGGTTCAAGCCACGGCGCCAATGACACAACCAACGACACAGCCCGTGCAACCAGCGGCCTCGAGCGCGCAGTTGAGCCGGGCGGATATGCTGGGTGCGTGGCAGTTGGCAGCCGCATCGGATAATTGTCAGTTGTTCATGACGCTGACAACGTGGACCGGCGGCTATCGGGCGACGACGAAAGGCTGCTCATCGGTCGAATTGTCGAACATTACGGCGTGGGATCTGGAGAATAATCGGGTCGTCCTCGTCGGCGCGACCGGGTCACAGGTTGCCTCTCTTGTTTCGGCAGGCGGAAACCGCTTTTCCGGCCAGACCAAAAGCGGCGCTCAGGTGTCTGTCAGCCGTTAGCCTGTAACTGCAGTTTCCGGTCCGCTTATGTCGCAAGCCATTCAGACGCGTTATCAGCGGCTTGTCGAGGCCGGCACGATTGAGCGCGATCCGGCACAGATGCTGCTGATCGAGCGGTTTGCTGAACTGAACGAGGCGCTGAAGAAACAGGAACTGGCTTCAAAGAAAAGCTCGCTTGGTTGGCTGTTTGCAAAATCAGCGCCAAAAACTGCGCCTCCGGGACTTTACATCTGGGGCGAGGTCGGTCGCGGCAAGACGATGCTGATGGATCTGTTTTTCGAAGAATCTCCGCTGCGTCAGAAAAAGCGATTTCACTTTCATGCATTCATGGCCGATGTGCATGAGCGAATTCATGCGCAACGCCGCCAAATCAAGCAGGACAAGACCAAGAACGGAGATCCGATTCCGCCAGTGGCGGATGCCATATCGGAAAACATGAAACTGCTGTGTTTCGATGAATTTTATGTGGTGGATATTGCCGACGCGATGATTCTGGGCCGGTTGTTTGAGCGCTTTTTTGAAAACGGCGTAACGCTGGTTGCCACGTCAAATGTGGAACCGGACGCTCTGTATCCCAATGGTCTGAACAGAGAGCTGTTTCTGCCTTTCATCAAATTGCTGAAACGCCACGTGGATGTGGTCGAACTGGTCGCGCGGACAGATTTCCGCCTTGAAAAACTGTCCCGGGCACAAACCTATTTCACACCGCTTGACGCGACGGCCCGTGCCGGAGTGGACCAGGCATGGGCAGATCTGACCGGTAGCAAGGCAGCGGGTGAACCGGCGGAAATTGAAATGAAGGGTCGTCGTGTCGTGATCCCGCACACGGCACAGGGCGTGGCGCGCGCATCGTTTGACGAATTGTGCAACAAGCCGCTCAGTGCGGCAGACTATCTGGCCATTGCGCAGCGCTATCACACTGTCATTCTGGAAGACATTCCCCGGCTGTCCCGGGAATCGGCCAATCCGGCAAGACGATTCATCAATCTGATCGATGCGCTGTATAACTACCGGGTCAAGCTGATCGCTTCGGCAGCTTCTGCGCCGGACCGCCTGTACAGCGCAAGTTCCGGAAATGAATTATTCGCCTTTGACCGTACCGCGTCGCGGTTGATTGAAATGCAATCGACAGATTATCTGGCTGAGCCTCATGGACTGGTAGCAGACACTGCGGCCGCCTGAGACGAATTCATGCTGACGTTTACGTCAGCCGGGCCCGCAGGATAGCTACTGAAAGCCGGCCTGTGATGCAGCGCCGAAATTGGCGGCAAATGGCGGTTGGCCGCTTGTTCTTTGGTGCGAGTTGGGTTAGGCAAAGCCCGACACAGAATAGCTAACTCTCTGATCGCGCAAACGATTATCTCCATCTTACGTAAAGGGAAGATTCATATGGCACGCAATAAAATCGCACTTATCGGCTCCGGGCAGATTGGTGGCACACTGGCGCATCTCATTGGCTTGAAAGAGCTAGGCGATGTGGTGATGTTTGATATCGCTCAAGGCACGCCCGAGGGCAAGGCTCTGGACATTGCGCAATCCTCTCCGGTCGATGGATTTGACTCGCATCTGTCGGGAACCCAGTCCTATGCGGATATCGCCGGTGCGGATGTGGTTATTGTAACGGCAGGTGTGCCTCGCAAGCCCGGAATGAGCCGCGATGATTTGCTGGAAATCAATCTTAAAGTGATGGAGCAAGTCGGTGCGGGCATCAAGAAATACGCGCCCAAAGCCTTTGTGATCTGCATCACAAATCCGCTCGATGCGATGGTCTGGGCACTGCAGAAATTCTCCGGACTGCCGAAAAACAAGGTGGTCGGTATGGCCGGCGTTCTGGATTCCTCGCGCTTCCGCTACTTTCTTGCTGAAGCCATGAGTGTCTCGGTTGAGGATGTCACAGCCTTTGTGCTGGGCGGGCATGGTGATTCGATGGTTCCCCTGACACGCTATACGACAGTTGCCGGCATTCCGCTGCCCGATCTGGTGAAGATGGGCTGGCTGGAAAAAAAACAACTGAACGAAATTGTGCAGCGGACTCGCGACGGCGGCGCCGAGATTGTGGCGCTGCTGAAAACCGGCTCGGCGTTTTACGCTCCGGCAGCATCGGCGATTTCGATGGCGGAGAGTTACCTGAAAGACAAGAAACGCGTGCTGCCATGTGCTGCAGCGCTGAACGGTGAATACGGCGTCAAGAATATGTATGTCGGTGTGCCGGCAGTCATCGGCGCGGACGGGATCGAGCGCATTGTCGAAATCGATCTGAACAAGTCTGAGCAGGGCGAATTCGACAAGTCGGTTGCCTCGGTCAAAGGGCTGGTTGAAGCCTGCAAGAAGATTGCACCGGCTCTGAAATAGCCACTGGTTCTGAGCACAATGAAGGAAGAGTAGTCCATGAATATCCATGAATATCAGGCCAAGGCGCTGTTGAAAGAATATGGTGCACCGATTTCAGGTGGCGTGCCGATTTTTTCAGCAGATGAAGCAGAAGCGGCTGCCAGACAGTTGGGCGGCCCGCTCTGGGTGGTGAAGTCACAGATTCACGCCGGTGGCCGAGGCAAGGGTAAGTTCAAGGAACTCGGCCCCGATGCGAAAGGCGGCGTGCGGCTGGCGTTTTCGCTGGATGAAGTGGTGTCCAATGCCAGGGAAATGCTGGGCAATACGCTGGTGACGAAACAGACCGGTCCTGCCGGCAAGCAGGTCAACCGGTTGTATATCGAAGACGGCGCCGACATTGAGCGGGAATTGTATCTGTCGCTTCTGGTGAATCGCGAGACCGGCAAGATTTCGTTTGTCGCTTCAACCGAAGGCGGAATGGATATTGAAGCCGTTGCCGAAGACACGCCGGAAAAAATTCATACGATAGATGTGGATTTTGACGAAGGCGTAAGCACTGCCGTAGCCGATAGGATCTGCGACGCGCTGAAGCTCGACGGTGCGGCCCGCAAGGACGGCCACTCGCTGTTTCCGATTCTCTATACTGCCTTTGTCGAGAAGGATATGAGCTTGCTGGAGATCAATCCGCTGATCGTCATGAAAGATGGAAGGCTGCGGGTGCTGGATGCGAAAATGTCATTCGATGGCAATGCGCTGTTCCGCCATGATGATGTGATGGCTCTGCGCGACACCAGCGAAGAGGACGAAAAGGAAATCGAAGCCTCCAAATATGATCTGGCCTATGTCGCGCTGGAAGGCGATATTGGCTGCATGGTCAATGGCGCGGGTCTGGCGATGGCAACCATGGACATCATCAAACTCTATGGTTCTGAACCTGCCAACTTCCTTGACGTTGGTGGCGGTGCCACCACCGAGAAGGTCACCGCAGCATTCAAGATCATCACTGCCGATCCCAATGTGAAGGGAATTCTGGTGAATATCTTCGGCGGCATCATGCGCTGCGATGTGATTGCAGAAGGTGTTGTCACTGCGGTCAAGGATGTCGGTTTACAGGTGCCCTTGGTGGTGCGGCTGGAAGGTACCAATGTGCAACGCGGCAAGCAGATCATCAATCAGTCCGGCCTCAATGTCATTGCAGCAGACGATCTGGATGATGCAGCACAAAAGATCGTTAAAGCAGTGAAGGAGGGCGCGTAAATGTCCATTCTGGTCGACAAGAATACCAAGATCATCGTTCAGGGCATGACCGGCAAGACTGGCACCTTCCATACCGAACAGGCTCTGGCCTATCACGGCACCCAGATGGTTGCTGGGGTTCATCCCAAAAAGGGCGGTGAGCGCTGGACCGCTGGCGAAGGGGCCGGACCTGCTGCCGGTAAAGAGCTGCCGATCTTTGCAACTGTCGCTGAAGCCAAACAGGCGACCGGTGCCGATGCATCGGTGATTTATGTGCCACCAGCGGGCGCGGCAACGGCCATCATTGAGGCGATTGACGCCGATATTCCATTCATCACCTGTATTACCGAAGGCATACCGGTGATTGATATGGTGAAGGTCAAGGCGCGGTTGGCCGATTCAAATTCGCGGCTGCTGGGCCCGAACTGCCCGGGTGTCATGACCCCTGATGAATGCAAGATCGGCATCATGCCGGGCAATATCTTCAAGAAAGGCAATGTCGGCATCGTCTCGCGGTCCGGGACGCTGACCTATGAAGCTGTGTTCCAGACCACCAATGAGGGCCTTGGCCAGAGCACAGCCGTGGGAATCGGCGGCGATCCGGTGAAGGGGACAGAATTCATCGATATCCTGGAAATGTTCCTTGCCGATGACGAGACCCGGTCAATTATCATGATCGGCGAGATTGGCGGATCGGCTGAAGAGGACGCGGCGCGGTTCATGGCTGATGAAGCGAAAAAGGGACGGTCAAAGCCGACCGTCGGCTTTATAGCGGGGCGGACGGCTCCTCCGGGGCGCACCATGGGCCACGCTGGCGCTGTGATTTCCGGCGGCAAAGGCGGCGCGGAAGACAAGATCGCGGCGCTGGAAGAGGCTGGCATCCGTGTCTCGCCATCTCCTGCCAAACTTGGCAAAACGCTGGTTGAATTACTCAACGGATGATCCATGCATGAGGCCTGGTCACACAATCTTGGGTCGCCGTGCTGTTGACGGTGCGGCGGCAAAAGAACACAGTGGAATTTATGATTAAAGAGGAAAAGGCACGGAGGCGAAAGCTTTCCGCGAAATGTGAAAATGGCTCGTGAAGAGGCGAACGAAATTTTTGCCGGAACGTCATTTCTGTATGGCGGCAACGCACCATATATTGATGAAATCTATGCCCGCTATCAGGCTGATCCCGGTTCAGTCGACGCGCAGTGGAAAGAGTTCTTCGCCAAGCTGAATGATTCGCCTCAGGACATTGAAGCCAACGCCCGCGGGGCTTCGTGGGAACGGGCCGACTGGCCGGTCAAGGTGAATGGAGAATGGGTCTCCGCTCTTGACAGCGACTGGGGTGAAGTGCCGCCCGAAGCCGTGACGAAAGCTGTCGGCGAGAAAATCACGGAGCGGGTGAGCAAAAATGGGGCCGAACTGTCCGATGCCCAGGTTCACAGCGCAACCCGGGATTCGGTGCGCGCCATTATGATGATCCGGGCCTACAGGATGCGCGGTCACCTGCATGCCGATCTGGATCCGCTGGGAATTGCAGATAATATGGACCATGAGGAGTTGCATCCCTCCTCTTACGGTTTCAGCGAAGCGGATTATGACCGCAAGATTTTCCTCGACCATGTGCTCGGGCTGGAATTTGCCACTATTCCCGAGATGCTGCAAATTCTGCGCCGGACCTATTGTTCGACAATGGCAGTGGAATTCATGCATATTTCCGACCCGGAGGAAAAGGGTTGGATTCAGGCTCGTATCGAGGGGCCGGACAAGCAGGTTTCGTTTACGCCGGAAGGCAAGAAGGCGATCTTCAACAAACTTGTCGAAGCCGAGGGCTTTGAGAAATTCATCGACGTCAAATATACCGGCACGAAACGCTTTGGTCTGGATGGCGGCGAATCGCTTGTGCCGGCGCTGGAACAGATCATCAAGCGCGGCGGTCAGCTTGGTGTCAAAGAAATCGTTCTGGGCATGGCTCATCGCGGCCGGCTGAATGTGCTGGCGCAGGTGATGGCCAAGCCGCACCGGGCGATTTTTCATGAATTCATGGGCGGCTCCTTCACGCCCGAAGATGTCGAGGGCTCGGGCGATGTGAAATATCATCTGGGCGCGTCTTCCGACCGGGAATTCGATGACAATAATGTGCATCTGTCACTGACCGCCAATCCGTCGCATTTGGAAATCGTCGATCCTGTGGTACTCGGCAAATCGCGCGCTAAGCAGGATACTGTCTATGATGGCGACCGGTCTGCGGTGCTGCCTTTACTGCTGCATGGCGATGCTGCCTTTGCCGGTCAGGGTGTGATCGCCGAATGTTTTGGATTATCCGGGCTGAAAGGCCACCGCACCGGCGGCTCGGTGCATTTCATCATCAACAATCAGATCGGCTTTACCACTGATCCGCGCCTGTCACGGTCTTCGCCCTATCCCTCCGATGTGGCGAAAATGATTGAAGCGCCTATTTTCCACGTCAATGGGGATGATCCGGAAGCGGTTGTCTATGCTGCCAAGGTGGCCATCGAATTCCGCCAGAAATTCGGCAAACCGGTGGTTATCGACATGTTCTGTTATCGCCGGTTTGGCCATAATGAGGGCGATGAGCCGGCGTTTACGCAGCCCATCATGTACAAGAAAATTCGCAGCCATCCGACGACGCTGGAAATTTACGGCGAGAAACTGCTCGCCGAAGGGCTTTTGTCGCAGAGTGAAATTGACGCGCAGAAAGCGGCGTGGCGTGCTCATCTGGATGAAGAATTTGAAATCGGCAACTCCTTCAAGCCGAACAAGGCGGATTGGCTTGATGGCGCCTGGTCGGGCTTGAGCAGACCTGACGTTGCAGACGAAAAACGCGTCGGTGAAACCGGTTACGATGTTGAAAGTCTCAGAGAAATAGGCAAGCGTCTGACCGAAACTCCAGCGGATTTCAACATCCATAAAACCATCAAGCGGTTTATGAACAACCGTGCCAAGATGATGGAGAATGGCAGTGGGATCGACTGGGCGATGGCCGAGGCTCTGGCCTTTGGAACACTTGTCGAGGAAGGCCACAGAGTTCGACTGTCGGGACAAGATTGTGAGCGGGGAACGTTCTCCCAGCGCCATTCCGTACTCTACGACCAGGAAACCGAGGAGCGCTATATACCGCTCAATCATGTGTCTGAAGGGCAGGCGAAATTTGATGTCATCAATTCGATGCTGTCAGAAGAGGCGGTGCTGGCTTACGAATACGGCTATTCACTGGCCGAGCCGAACGGTCTGACCCTGTGGGAAGCCCAGTTCGGCGATTTCGTCAATGGCGCACAGGTGGTGATTGATCAGTTCCTGTCAGCAGGCGAGCGCAAATGGCTGCGCATGTGCGGATTGGTAATGTTGCTGCCCCATGGCTATGAAGGTCAGGGCCCGGAGCATTCTTCGGCCCGCCCGGAACGCTTCCTGCAGGCTTGTGCGGAAGACAATATGCAGGTCGCCAATTGCACGACGCCGGCGAATTTTTTCCATATTCTGCGGCGTCAGGTAAAGCGCAATTTCCGCAAGCCGCTGATCTTGATGACGCCGAAATCCCTGCTGCGGCACAAACGGGCGCAATCCACGCTGGAGGAAATGGGCGCGCAATCGGCCTTTCACCGGCTGCTGTGGGATGACGCTGAATATCTGCCGGACGAGAAAATCCAGCTGGTGCCTGACGACAAGATTCGCCGCGTCGTGATGTGTACCGGCAAGGTCTATTATGATCTGTATGAAGAGCGCGAAGATCGCGGCACAGATGATGTCTATCTGCTGCGGCTGGAGCAGCTTTATCCGTTCCCTGCCAAGGCCCTGGTGACCGAATTGTCACGGTTCAAGGAGGCCGAGATGGTGTGGTGCCAGGAAGAGCCCAAAAATCAGGGTGCCTGGAGCTTTGCGGAAAGCTATATCGAGTGGGTTCTGAACCATATCGGAGCTGCCTCGCTGCGCCCTGTCTATGTCGGACGCGCGGCTTCGGCGGCGACGGCAACAGGGCTTATGTCAAAGCATCTGGCACAACGGGCTGAATTCCTTGATCAGGCGCTTTCCTGATCATCAAACACATTTTGCAAGCGAGAGAGTTTCAATATGGCAACTGAAATCCGGGTCCCGACATTGGGCGAATCCGTCACCGAAGCCACGATCGGACAGTGGTACAAGAAAGTTGGCGATGCGGTGAATGCCGATGAGCCTCTGGTGGAACTTGAAACCGACAAGGTGACCGTCGAAGTCCCGGCTCCCAGTGCGGGCGTGTTGAGCGAGATCATCGCGCAGGAAGGTGAAACGGTTGAAGTGGGTGCCTTGCTTGCGGCACTTGATGCGGGCGCTTCTGCCGCTGCACCTGCCAAAGCGGCCGCGGCGCCGGAAAAGACGACTGATGCAAAGGCGGAGGAAAAGCCGGACGCTTCTACTGAGGACGCTTCCACCAAGGACGCTTCCACCAAGGACGGGCCCACTAAAAATGCGTCATCATCGGACATGCCGCCAGCGCCATCTGCCGCCAAGAAAATGGCGGAAAATGATCTGTCAGAAGATCAGGTGGAAGGCACCGGCAAGCGCGGTCAGATTCTGAAAGAAGACGTCATGGCGTCGCTCGACAAGGGAATTGCCGATGCGATGAAAGCGCCTGAGCCAGCGGAGTCCAAACCTGCTCCTGCAGCCGAGAAGCCACAACCTGCAAGCTCTCAGGATGACGGGTCCCGCGAAGAGCGTGTACGCATGACAAAACTGCGTCAGACCGTTGCGCGGCGTTTGAAGGATGCGCAGAATACAGCGGCGATGCTGACCACATTCAATGAAGTCGACATGACCAATGTGATGGAGCTGCGCAAAGATTACAAAGAGCTGTTTGAGCAGAAACATGGCGTCAAGCTGGGCTTTATGGGCTTTTTCGCCAAGGCGGTCATTCAGGCTCTGAAAGATGTGCCTGCGGTCAATGCCGAGATCGATGGAACCGACATCATTTACAAGAACTACTATCATATCGGCGTCGCGGTCGGCACCGAGAAGGGCCTGGTGGTTCCAGTGGTCCGCGAAGCCGATACGCTGTCCATTGCCGATGTTGAAAAGACGATCGGTGCGTTGGGCAAGAAGGCCCGGGACGGGCAATTGTCAATTGCGGATATGCAGGGCGGCACATTCACAATTTCAAATGGCGGCGTCTATGGCTCCCTGATGTCGACGCCGATCCTGAATGCGCCGCAATCGGGTATTCTCGGAATGCATAAAATTCAGGAAAGGCCGATGGTGGTGGGCGGCAAGATCAAGATCCGTCCGATGATGTATCTGGCGCTGTCTTACGATCACCGCATCGTCGACGGCAAGGAAGCTGTAACCTTTCTAGTGCGCGTCAAAGAGGCGATTGAAGATCCGCAGCGGTTGGTGCTGGATCTTTAGGAAGGCGGCCCGGAACCGATGTCCGGTCTCCTATTGGTCACTGGCGGCAGCCGCGGCATTGGTGCCGCGGTCGCAGTTGCGGCAGCAAAGGCCGGATTTGATGTCTGCCTGACCTACCGGGCCGACCATGAAGCGGCAGCCTTTGTTGTCAAGGCGGTTGCGGCCGCCTCTCAGCGCGGCTTTGCCATTCAGGCGGATGCCGGTGTTGAAGCGGATACTTTGAAGGTTTTTTCGCAAATTGATCAGTCGGGCCTGACATTGACGGCGCTGGTCAACAATGCCGGCATCGTCGATACAGCCTCTCCCCTGGCGGATATGTCGGGCGAGCGGTTGCAGCGGATGATGCAGGTCAATGCCCTCGGCCCGATGATCTATGCCAGAGAGGCCGTGCGGCGAATGTCAACAGATGCGGGCGGGGCCGGTGGCTGCATCGTCAATCTGTCATCGGTGGCTGCCAAACTGGGTGGCGCACATCAATATGTCGATTATGCTACTTCCAAAGGGGCGATTGATACGCTGACTATCGGCCTTGCGGTTGAAGTGGCGACACAAGGCATTCGGGTCAATGCGGTACGGCCGGGAATCATCGATACCGATATTCATGCAAGCGGCGGCCAGCCAGACCGTGTGGCGCAAATGCGCGGTGTGGTGCCGATGCGGCGCGAAGGAACGGCACAGGAAGTTGCCGCGACGATTTTATTTCTGATTTCGGAACAGGCATCCTATGTGACGGGTGCTATTCTGGATGTGTCTGGTGGGCGCTAGCCCAAACTACAAGGATCAAAACATGGCTGACCAATATGACCTCGTCGTAATCGGAACCGGGCCGGGGGGCTATGTCTGTGCCATCAAGGCGGCGCAACTGGGGCTGAAGACAGCGGTCGTTGAAAAACGCGCTACTTTTGGCGGAACCTGCCTGAACATTGGCTGCATTCCTTCCAAGGCGATGCTCTATGCCTCGGAAGTTCTGGACGATACAGATCACAAGCTGAAAACCCTGGGCATTGACGTTGGCACCGCCAAGCTGAACCTGCCGCAGATGATGGTTCACAAGGATGAGACCGTAAAATCAAATGTCGATGGTGTGGCATTCCTGTTCAAGAAAAACAAAATCGATACCTTTCACGGTGCCGGCCGGATTGCCGCTGTCGGCGAAATTGAAGTGACGGCAGATGACGGGGACGTTCAAACCGTGACCGCGAAGAATATCGTGATTGCCACAGGGTCCGATGTTGCAGGCATTCCCGGTGTCGATATTGAATTTGACGAAAAAATCATCGTCTCCTCGACCGGCGCGCTGGAACTGGACAAAGTGCCGGAACATATGGTTGTGGTCGGTGGGGGCGTGATCGGTCTGGAACTGGGGTCGGTGTGGAGCCGGCTTGGCGCGAAAGTCACGGTGATTGAATTCATGGACAAGATTCTCGGCGGGATGGACGGCGAGGTTTCAAAACAATTTCAGCGGATGCTGGCTAAACAGGGGCTGGAGATGAAGCTCTCCTCGAAAGTCACCGGAGTAGAATCCACCGATACCGGCGCGAAAGTCACCTATGAGCCGGTGGCCGGCGGAAAGTCTGTCGCAGTCGAAGCGGACGTGGTTCTGGTAGCTACCGGACGGCGCCCCTATACCGACGCGCTTGGGCTGGAAGGCATCGGCGTTAAGCTGGACAAGGCCGGCCGCGTCGAAATCGATGAGCATTTCAAGACCAATGTTGACGGCATTTACGCCATTGGCGATGTGGTTGCCGGACCGATGCTGGCCCACAAGGCAGAAGATGAAGGCATGGCCGTGGCCGAAATTCTCGCCGGGCAGGCTGGCCATGTGAATTACGACGTCATTCCAAGTGTGGTTTACACAGCACCTGAGGTGGCTTCTGTCGGCAAGACGGAAGAAGAGCTGAAAGCCGCCGGGATTGACTACAAGACGGGAAAATTCCCCTTCAGCGCCAATGGCCGTGCCCGTGCGATGCTGGCGACGGACGGATTTGTGAAAATACTGGCAGACAAGACGACCGACCGGGTTCTGGGTGTGCACATACTTGGCCACAGCGCCGGGGATATGATCCATGAGGCAGCAGTGCTGATGGAATTTGGCGGCTCATCTGAAGACCTTGGCCGCATCTGCCATGCGCATCCTACCTTGTCGGAAGCCGTCCGCGAGGCCGCTCTGGCAACCTTTGCCAAGCCGATCCACATGTAATCAGGCTTGCCGCCTGCCGACGGTTCGGACACTGGAAAGGCAGCGATTTGCCAGTGCCCGTCGCTGTGTTATGAGCCGGAGATGGAACATTATCCGATCTCCGGCTCCAATTATATTTCTGACGCTGATCTCACCGAGCAGTTTGTCCGCTCGTCCGGTCCGGGCGGTCAAAACGTCAATAAGGTATCGACTGCGGTTTTGTTGCGGTTCGATCTGATGCATTGCGAAACGCTGTCGCCCTATATTAAATCCCGCGCGGCAGAGCTTGCCGGCAGCCGCCTTACCAAGAGCGGCGAGATTCTGATTCAGGCGGAGCGCTTCCGCACCCAGGAGCAGAATCGCGATGATGCGCGGGCGCGGCTTCTGGAGTTGCTGAAAAAAGCCAGCCAGCGGCCGAAGTTTCGCAAACCGACCCGCCCGACTTTGGCATCGAAGAAACGCCGGCTGGAGCACAAAGCCAGGCGCGGAACGGTCAAACAGGCGCGGAAGAAGCCAAATTTCGATTGAGGGCTTGTCTTCCCCTGCCGAATCCGGCCATCTGATCCCGGTTAAACTGCAGGATTGTTTTTATGGCTTTTTCTATCGTCACCTGGAATATCAATTCAGTGCGGCTGCGCATGCCCATTGTGCAGCAATTGCTGCAGCTCTGGCAGCCGGATGTGCTGTGCCTTCAGGAAACCAAATGCCCGAATGATCAGTTCCCCAGCGCGGCTTTCAAAAAGCTGGGTTATGACCATATCGCCGCGCATGGGCAAAAGGGTTACCATGGAGTGGCAACGATTTCGCGGTATCCTTTCGAGGCAGATGCGGACTGGCTGGAATTCTGCGAAATGGGCGACACGCGCCACATGTCGACGCGCCATGCTATTCCGGGCATTGCCGATCCGGTGCTGCTGCATAATTTCTATGTTCCGGCCGGTGGTGATGAACCGGACATCGTCAAAAATCCGAAATTTGATCACAAGCTGAAGTTTCTCGATGAAATGACCGGTCATTTCGGTGAGCGTTTCAAAGACGAGATGAATATCGTGGTGGGGGATCTGAATATTGCGCCCAGCGAGCATGATGTCTGGTCCCACAAGCAGCTTTTGAAAGTTGTCAGTCATACGCCGGTTGAAGTGGAGCGCCTTGCAGAAGTGTTCAATTCGTGCGGCTTTGTGGATCTGGTGCGTCAGCACTTTCCAGAACCAGAGCGGCTTTATTCATGGTGGAGCTATCGCTCGAAAGACTGGGAAACCTCCAACAGGGGCCGCCGGCTGGATCACATCTGGTCACATCCCGAAGTGGCAAAGCATCTGTCTTCAATCGATATTCTGAGCGAGGCACGCGGCTGGCAGAAGCCGTCGGATCATGTGCCCATCAGGGCGGTTTTCGGATAGCTAAGAACCAATTTGGGCCGAGCCGTTTTACGGCTTATTTTGCCACGGGTTTTGGCCGCTCGCCGAGCAGGTATCTCGGGCCGACACCGCTGGCACCGGCCTGATCATCGGGATTGTACAGGGCGCACTTGCGCAGCGACAGGCAGCCGCAGCCGATACAGCCATCCAGATTGTCGCGCAGCCTTTCCAGAGTTTCGATCCGGCTGTCGAGATGCTGGCGGATGCTGCGGCTGATCTGCCGCCAGTCGACCTTGTTGGGGGTGCGTCCCTCCGGCAGCGTGTCCAGAAGGGTTCTGATCTGCTCAATGGAAAAGCCGAATTGCTGGGTGATCTGGACAAAGGACAGACGCCTGATATCGGAGCGCAAAAAGCGCCTTTGCCCGCCTGAATTGCGTTCTGATTCGATCAGATTTTGTGTTTCATAATAGCGGATTGCTGACACGGAAAGCCCTGTGCGATCTGCCAGTTGCCCAATTGAAAGCCGGTCGGTCGGGTTCATGATGCGAAAATTCCTTTACAAATCAACAAGGTTGCAAACCTATAGTGTAGAGCATAAAAAGCTTGACCTCAAGTTAGCTTTAGGAATTAGAGTGGTTGGAGATGCAAATTTGTTGGAGAGACTTATGAATATAAGCGCCCCCGAAATCGCGACGCTGGAACATGTCAATGTCACCGTGAGTGACCCTTTCAAAACCGCACAGATGCTGTGCGATCTGTTCGACTGGAAAATCCGCTGGCAGGGAGAAGCCATCCATGGCGGCACGACGGTCCATGTCGGCTCCGAGGATACTTACCTTGCGGTCTATTCGCTGGGCAAAATGAAACAGGACCAGGATGACAGTTATTCAACACGCGGCGGCCTGAATCATATCGGTATCGTCGTTGCCGATCTGGACGGTGTGGAAGCAAAAGTTCTGGCGATGGGCTTCAAGTCACATTCCCATGCTAATTATGAGCCGGGCCGGCGGTTTTACTTTCGCGATGCGGACCTGATCGAATATGAAGTGGTAAGCTATGTTGCCTGAGTTGCGGCGGTTCCCTGCAATGGGGCTTTGCGCCGCTTGAAACACGTATTGATGAGGATCAAAAACACATGGGTCAATTCACCGGCAAGACGGCACTGATCACCGGCGCATCGGGCAACCTTGGCGAGGAAACCGCCCGGCGCATGGCCGCAGACGGTGCCTCCCTGGTGTTGCTGGGCAGAAACAGCGCGGCGCTTGAGGCATTGAGTGAAACACTGCCGGGCTCGCATATGGTGGCAGCACTCGATCTGCTGGACCGGGACGCTGTTGCCGCCGCGGTCGCCCGGGCGGAAAGCCGATTTGCAGCTATCGACTGTCTGATCGCACTTGCCGGCGGGTTTGATATGGGCAAGAGCGTGGATGAAGCGCCACTGCAGGCCTGGCAACGGATGCAGGAGCTTAATCTGGGGACATTCTTATCCGCGCTTGCTGCGGTGACGCCGGGCATGAAACAGCGCGGCCACGGAAAAATCATTGCCGTTGGTGCCTCGGCCGCGCTGAAAGGCGGGGCTGGCATGGGGCCTTATGTGGCAGCCAAGTCCGCGGTCATGCGCGCCACCGAAAGCGCCTCTGCGGAATTGAAGCAAAACAATATCAATGTGAATGCCGTTCTGCCCAGTGTTCTGGATACGCCGGAAAACCGGAAGGCAATGCCGAAGGCCGATCCGGAGAAATGGGTCCGGCTTGACAAGCTGGCAGCGGTCATTGCGTTTCTGGCGTCAGCGGACAGCGATGCCATTCATGGCGCTTTGATCCCGGTGACCGGAAAGTCATGATAATCTCTATTCCGCCGGCCGCTCCGCCAGCATCATATAATTGACATCGGTATCGCCTGATAATTGCCATTGATCCTGCAGCAGATTGTAAAACACGCCCTGTGTTTCCAGAATGCTCAGGCCCTCGCTGCCCAAAGGCGCTTTGATTTCTTCGGGCCGCACCAGTTTTTCGTATTGATGCGTGCCCTTCGGCAACCATCTGAGCACATGTTCTGCCCCGATGATGGCCAGGCCCCAGGCTTTCAGGGTGCGGTTGATGGTAGCGACAAACATCAGACCACCGGGGCGCAGCATTTTAGCGCATTGGCTCAGAAACAGCGGTACGTCGGCGACGTGTTCCACCACTTCCATGTTCAAAATCACATCAAAGGTCTCGCCTTCCGCTGCCAGCGCTTCGGCGCTGGTGGTGCGATAATCGATGGCAAGACCGCTTTGACCGGCATGCAGCGTTGCGACATTGATATTGGTTGCCGAAGGGTCAACACCAACCACATCGGCGCCGAGCCGCGCCATCGGCTC
>TARA_R110002096_G_scaffold369739_3_pt1 | contig 38582 bp, 37 predicted proteins | sample TARA_R110002096 | Tara Oceans TARA_R110002096 (sample SAMEA4397295) | marine metagenome | biome: Polar Biome; feature: [DCM] deep chlorophyll maximum layer (ENVO:01000326); material: water (ENVO:00002006), including particulate matter (ENVO:01000060) such as... | depth 35 m
ACTGTAACCATGCCATCTTCTATGGTGTAGGCTATGGTTTGTAACTGCTCCCCTAGGCAGGGACCGGCTACACACTGGCCGTCCTCTATAAGAAACAGGGCGCCGTGGGTGCTGCACTGGATTAGGGCGTTATCCATATCTAAAAACTGGTCTTCCTGCCAGTTTAGCTCTACGCCTAGATGCGGGCAGCTATTTTTATAGATAAACAGTTGGCCGTCTTTCTTCACCGCAAACAGGCTGTGGTCGTTGTATTCAAAGCCCTTAGAACTATCTTCGGGTATATCGTCTATGTGACAAAGCTTGATCATATATTAGGTGGTGGCTAAACGCTTCTCCGCTTCTTCAACCAGCTGTTGTTTAAGGCTGGGTGCTAAATCGTTCCAATGGGTATCCATTAATGCGCCTTGCAGAGCATATAAAAATACCTTGGATACTTTAATTTCGCGTTGTTTGATTTGGGTGTAGGCTGCAACAGGACCGATGTTTTTTAGGTCTTCATAGCTGTTAATGCCTATGGCTTTGAGCCAGTTTATTGAGGTGTTACCTAGATTTTTCAGCTCTAGTAAATCATTTTGCATAAGGACTGCTCTATTATCTTTGTTATTATATTCTAATTTTATAATACAGATAGGCGGATATATCAATAAACACACACATATTGCTGAAAATTTTATAAATACTATGACGGAAATAGCTAGCTTACTGGGTCAAAGTGACCAGAATATAGATTACGATACCGCTGAAGCGCCTATGCATAAAGGTGTTATCACGGCGTTTACCCGCTTGCAGGACAGGGCCAAGGCTGCGGGCTTTGATTTGGCGGTGGCTAGTGCTTATAGAAGCCATGAGCGCCAGCTGACGATATGGAACGCCAAGCTGAGTGGTAATAGGCCGGTGTACGATAGCCATAATCAACTTTTGAGTTTGCAGGGCCTCAGTGCCTGGCAACAGTTAGAGGCGGTGCTGCACTGGTCGGCCTTACCAGGGGCTTCTAGGCACCACTGGGGCACCGATATAGATGTTTATGATAGGGCAGCCATAGAGCCGGGTTATCAGCTTCAGTTATCGTTGGCTGAGGTGAGTGTAGGAGGCCCCTTTTATGCCTTGCACCAATGGCTGGATGAGCTATTGGTGGCCGAACCTGAACTGGGTTTTTTCCGGCCCTATAATCATGATAGGGGTGGAGTTGCACCCGAGCGTTGGCACTTAAGCTATGGGCCTATTGCGGCGCATTATCAAAAAGCGTTAAGCCTAGAGGCGATTCGGCTATGCTGCGAGAGCTGCGATATGTTGCTAAAAGAAACCGTGCTAGATAATTTGCCATTGATTAAGTCTCGCTATATTGATGTGCCAGTAGACTGTTATCCTGAGTCTTGCCAGTTTATTTTTAAGTAAATTTTTCTTATATTTTTTTATTGTGAACTTAATCTCTTGTAAAGCTATAGATGTTTTCTATACATTAGCGAAGCTTGTAAAACGTTGAGTTGAAACTCAGCTTAAATAATAAATACGTCACGGATGCGGCATTTCTCTCTGCACTAGGTAGAGTAAAGAGGTTATTTTGAGTGTAAAGCTAATAGATAACGAGGCCTTTTATGGCTATCGTGTACGACGAACGATTAATGGTGCTTTATTTCAGGAATACTATTCCTTAAAAAGCGAAGGTATGCGCCTAGAAGGTAGGCATAAGAGGCGGGTTGAGCAAGATGCTTTTGATAGGGATAAGGAACTTGCTGAACTACAGCAAAAAACCAAGCAGCAATTAAAAGCGGATCGTTGTTTTAATGCCGATGGCACTATCAAGGGTATTAGCTATTTATTAAAAACCGAAAAAAGCGGCACCATTACGCCTATCTTCCAGGTGGGCATATCGTCGGAAATTAAGCAGAAAATAGTCTGCACCAGTTTTTCCGTTAATGCTCATGGTGAGCAGGAGGCTTGGAAAAAAGCAATTGATACCTATTCCAAACATAAGGCGATACGTAAAAACACCAAGCTCTATCAAAAATTGCTCATTAGTAAACCTAAAACGGCCTAATGTTAATTGTATTAATAGTAGACATAAAAAAACCAGGCAGTGCCTGGTTTTTTTATGTCTACGTTATGCCTTATGTCTAGGCATTATCATAAGCGGCTTTGGCTTTGATGATCTCAGCTTTAGCGGCAGCGGCGTTATCCCAGCCCTCTATTTTTACCCACTTGCCGACTTCTAAGTCTTTGTAGTTTTCAAAGAAATGCTCGATTTGTTTAATGAGCAATTCGGGTAAATCGGCTATCTCTTGTACATCTTTATAGAGCGTAGTGAGTTTGTCGTGTGGTACCGCTAGTAGTTTGGCGTCTTGGCCTGCTTCATCGCTCATGTTTAAAATGCCTATGGGGCGCGAGCGTATTACCGAGCCAGGGGCGACGGGGTAAGGGGTAACCACTAATACATCTAATGCGTCGCCATCTTCTGATAAAGTTTCAGGGATGTAGCCATAGTTGGCAGGATAAAACATAGGTGTAGCCATAAAGCGGTCAACCAGTAAGCAATCCATATCTTTGTCGATCTCATACTTAATGGGGGCGTGGTTGGCTGGAATCTCTATAGCGACATAGATATCATTGGGTAGGTCTTTACCTGCTGGGATTTTGTTGTAGCTCATGGTTGCTGCATTCCAATTAGGGTTAATGGTTTAACAATTAGTGCCGTTAATAGGGGTTTAGCCGAGAAGCTAATACGTAGTGGCCTAAAAAATTGATCTGCGATTATAAACTGAGCGGCGCTGAATACCAATGCTTGAATCAGAAGCTTATGCTAACCTAGCGGCTTAGATCTGTGGGTGATAACAATAATATAGGGTTTATTATGACGGATTCAGATAAAAGACGAGACCTACGTACCAAGTTTCGTGCTGAGGTAAAAGTGACACACCCAGAGGTGGGGGAGGTGGCAACCCACACCAGTGATATTTCTGAGTCTGGGGCATTTATACTTTCCGAAGGTAATCCCATGCCCGCCATAGGTGAGATAGTCCATGTGCAGGTGCAAGGTATGGGGGATGGCGACGCCCCAGTGGTGAAAATGCGTATCGCTCGCTGCGATAAAGATGGCATAGGTTTAGAGTATGTCGACGGTGACGATTAAGCGCTGCCTTAGTGCTGGGTTTCAGCAAACTGCAATGATACTATCCGCGCAATAAAAATCATTTAAGGACAGAAATGCATATCCATATTTTGGGTATCTGCGGCACCTTTATGGGCGGCTTAGCCATTTTGGCCCGCCAGCTAGGCCATACCGTTTCTGGCTCAGATGCCAATGTTTACCCGCCCATGAGTACCCAGCTGCAAGAGCAGGGTATTAGCTTAACCGAGGGCTACGATCCGGCCCAGTTAGATCCCTCCCCCGATTTGGTGGTGGTGGGTAATGCCATGTCCAGAGGTAACCCCGCGATAGAGTACATGCTGGCGCAGGGGCTTAAATACACGTCTGGCCCACAGTGGTTATCCGAACATTTATTACAAGATCGTTGGGTGTTGGCCTGTGCCGGTACCCATGGCAAAACCAGCACCGCCAGTATGCTGGCGTGGATTTTAGACTACGCCAAGATGAGCCCCGGTTATTTAATTGGTGGCGTACCCGCTGATTTCGGCGTGTCGGCGCGTTTAGGGGAGTCGCCTTTTTTTGTCATAGAGGCGGATGAATACGACAGTGCCTTTTTCGATAAGCGTTCAAAATTTATCCATTACCGGCCGCGCACGGCGGTGTTGAATAATTTAGAGTTTGATCACGCTGATATCTTCGATGACCTAGCCGCTATACAAAAACAATTTCATCATCTCATCCGCACCATACCCAGTAATGGCCAGGTGATACTGCCGGCGCATAGCGAGAGCCTGGAAGCGGTATTAAAGCAGGGACTATGGTCAGAGCGGGTCTATACCTCAGCGACCTCGACGGGTAAGGTTTTAGATGAAGGGTGGTCGGCTGCTCTGCAACAGCCTGACGGCAGCGTGTTTAATGTGCTGTTGGATAACGAATTGGCGGCGACTGTTAATTGGGCGCACAGCGGCCAACATAATGTTGCCAACGCTTTATCGGCGATGGCGGCTGCCAGGCATGTAGGCGTTAGCCCCGACATAGCCGCGCAAGCGCTTAGCCGGTTTCAGGGTGTGAAACGGCGTATGGAATTATTAGCCGAGGTTAACGGGGTTGCCGTTTACGATGACTTTGCGCATCACCCCACCGCAATTGCTACGACTTTAGCGGGCTTGCGCGCCAAGGTGGGCCAGCAAAAAATCACCGCCATCATAGAGCCACGCTCAAATACTATGCGTATGGGTGCGCATTTAGCCAAATTAGCCAATGCCACCCAGCAGGCCGACCGTGTTATTTGGTATCAGCCTCCGGGCTTAGACTGGAGCCTTGAGTCGGTAGTAGCAGCCAGTCAGGGTAGGGCCAGCGTGAATCAAAATATAGATCATATTATTACCGAGGTCGTTAATAGCGTGCAGCCTGGTGAGCAAATTGTGATTATGAGCAATGGTGGCTTTGCTGGCATACATCAAAAATTAGTCAGCGCTTTACAGCAATAAAATAACTTCTATGGTTTTTTAAGGATAGTGACAGGCATGCAACAGCGTCTATTTTCGGTTTATCAACGGCTAATACTACAGCGGCCTTTAGTCACACTGTTAGTTACCTTGGCGGTGCTGCTGTGGTTTTGCAGCCACATACCCAATTTTAAATTGGATGCCTCAGCCGACTCGCTGGTATTAGAAGGTGATAAAGATTTAGAGTTTTTTCGGGAAGTTAATAAACGCTATGGTGCCGATGACTATTTAGTCGTCACCTATACGCCCGAGCAGGATTTATTATCCGATGCGGTATTGGCGCAATTGGATGCACTGCAAAAGGATTTAGCGAATCTGGCCAAGATTACCTCCGTGGTTAGCATTTTAGATGTGCCGCTATTACAAAGTCCGCCGGCCACCTTAGAGGGTATTGCCAACGGTCAAGGCATCATGAACCTGCGCATGCCAGACTTAGATAGAGAGTTAGCCCGTAAAGAGCTTACCACTAGCCCTATTTATAAAAATCTATTAACCAGTCAGGATAGCAAAACCACAGCCCTGCAAGTCAATATAGAGCGCGATGAGCGTTATTTTACCCTGCTTAATGCGCGGGATGATCTGCGCGTGCTCTCTTACAAACCGGGCTTTACAGAAGCGCAACAGCTGCAATTAGAGCAAGCAGAGCAAACGTTTAGAGACTACGCAGTTATTTTTAATGACCAGCAGGCGCAAATGGTGGCTAGCGTGCGGGCAGTGCTGGATCGCTATAGGGGAAATGCGCAATTATTTTTAGGCGGCGTACCTATGATAGCCGTAGACATGATTGCCTTTGTCAAAAGCGACTTAGTGGTTTTTGGCAGCGGTATTATGTTGTTTATTATTTTTATTATGGCGGTTATTTTTAAACGCCCTGGTTGGGTCATCGTGCCTTTGGCGACCTGTTTCGCCACTGTGGTGTTTATGTTGGGGTTGATTACCTGGCTGGATTGGCGCATGACGGTGATCTCATCCAATTTTGTAGCCCTGCTATTAATTATTACTCTATCCATCACCATTCATTTAATTGTTCGCTACCGTGAGCTGCTGCATGCCTATCCCGATGACAGCCAGCAGCAGTTAGTCGCAAAAACTACCCAGTTTATGGCTAGGCCCTGTTTGTATACCACGCTCACGACCAACGTAGCTTTTGCCTCGTTAGTGGTTAGCGGCATACGGCCAGTAATCGATTTTGGTTGGATGATGACGGTAGGGGTGAGTGTCGCGCTACTACTCTCTTTTGTGTTATTACCGGCGATTATGCTGTTAATGAAAAAACCGGTATTAAGCAAGGCTAAAACTGATGAAGACACTCACGATGCAGGCTTGACCTTGTGGTTTGCCAAAATAACCGAGCATCATAAAGCCAAAGTATTACTAGTCTCCATGCTCTTGGCAGGCTTAAGTGCTTGGGGGGTAAGCCAATTAAAAGTGGAAAATCGTTTTATCGATTACTTTAAACAATCCACTGAAATTTATCAGGGCATGGAGATTATTGATGAGCAATTGGGCGGCACTATCCCTTTAGAGATTATTATTGATGCGGAGGATAGTGGGCCTATATTTGCCGGCACTGAAGATGCTAGTTCACAAGATCAAGCCGAGGCCTTAAGTGATGATGGCTTTGAGGAGAGCTTTGATGATGATTTTTTTGCCGATGATGCCGGTTTTGGCGGCGACAGTGCTGCTGCCGAGAGTGCCAGCACTTGGTTTACCCGCGCAGGTTTGGCGCGCATAGAGCAGGCGCATGATTATATTGATGGCCTGCCTGAAACCGGCAAGGTCATGTCATTAGCGACCACCGGTAAAATGCTAGAGCTATTGGCGCCCGGTTACGATGATATACAGCTGGCATTAATCCAGCAAAAATTACCCGAGGATGTACAAAATTTACTCATTACCCCTTATCTAAGTGAAGAGATAGACCAAGCTAGAATCAGCATACGGGTGAAAGAAACCAGCCGCAGTTTGCAGCGCGATGAATTAATGAAAGAGATAAAGTCGCATCTGGTTAACGAACTGGGTTTTGCCGAGGATAAGGTGCGTCTAAGTGGCATGCTGGTGCTGTATAACAATATGCTGCAAAGCTTGTTTCGCTCGCAAATACTCACTCTGGGTGCGGTGTTTTTGGGTATTATGCTAATGTTTGTGGTGCTGTTTCGCTCTATGACTATGGCGCTGCTGGCCATAGCCCCCAACTTATTAGCGGCTAGCTTAGTTCTAGGCGGCATGGGCCTTATTGGTATACCGCTGGATATTATGACGGTGACTATCGCTGCCATTACCATCGGTATAGGGGTGGATGACACCATCCATTATGTACACCGTTTTAAAGATGAGTTTGCCAAAGATCGCAACTATATGGCCACCATGTATCGCTGTCATGCGTCTACTGGCCAAGCCATGTATTACACCTCGGTGACTATCGTATTAGGCTTTTCAATTTTGGCTTTGTCGAATTTTAAGCCCAGTATTTATTTTGGCTTGCTAACGGCCTCGGCCATGTTTGCCGCCTTAATGGGCGCGCTATTACTATTGCCGCAGCTGATTATCACCTTTAAGCCCTTGGGCGCGGAAGCTGAACAATAACTGCGGAAGCGCTAATCGTGATGGGGGAGGGATAATGGAGTGTCGCTTAGGCTGTGGCGCCTGTTGCATAGCCCCCTCTATCAACACACCTATACCCGGTATGCCGCAAGGCAAGCCCGCCGGCGTGCGCTGTATACAGTTGGATGAAAATAATCTCTGTAAGCTGTTTGGCCAGTCACAGCGCCCCGCGCTCTGTGACCAGTTTCAGGCCGATGCCAGCGTATGTGGTGATAACCGCGAACAGGCATTACACTTAATAGCAGTATTAGAATTAGCGACACAGTCTTAAACCCAGTAACCGGGGCAGTTTATGGAGAATATTCCATTATTCCCGTTAAAAGCGGTGTTATTCCCACGGGGGCGCATGCCCTTACAAATATTCGAGCCTCGTTATTTAGAGTTGGTAAAGGATAGTCTCAAAACCAATAGTGGCTTTGGGGTGACTTGGTTGCGTCAGGGTTCTGAGGTCAGTGTGGCCAGCCAGCAGCAAGGTACTAAGCTGGCCGATGTGGGCACTTATGCGCAGATAGTGGATTGGCATGCGCTAGATAATGGTCTGTTAGTCGTGGTTATAGAAGGTCAAAAAAAATTCCGTATACAGCGGGCCGAGCAGCGGGTAAATCAACTCTGGCGGGCCGAGGTCACATGGATAGAGCCAGAGCCCATCATACCTATACCCCAGCACAGTGCTGAATTAAAAAACCTATTGGCACAATTAATAGAGCATCCGCATATAGCCAGTTTGGAGATAGATAGCGACCTTAACGATGTTGAGAGCCTAAGCTGTGTGCTGGCGCAGCTGCTACCCATAGATGAATCAGTTAAATACTCGCTGTTAACCTCAGATTCACTCACCCGCTTAGAAGGCTTAATGGATTTGTTGGCTGGCATGGAATGATTGCCGCAAGCAGCCCTGCTCATTGCAATATAGTGATTATTTCCTCTAGCTCATCAGGTATAATGGCGCTCAAATTTTGAGTTGGGCTAGTAATAGCCGGATAACACCATAGGTTGAGTTAGCAATGGACGTAAAGTCATACATGGTTGAGTTAGGCCAGCAGGCGCGAGCAGCATCACGCGTGATGGCCGCCGCCGATACCGGGCTAAAAAACACCTCTTTACTGGCCACCGCCAAAGCGCTGGCTAATGCCCGCGATAGCCTGTTAGCCGCCAATGCTATTGATATGGAAAATGGTCGCAGCAATAATTTAGATGCCGCCTTACTAGACAGGCTAGAGCTTACCTCTGAGCGTATAGACGACATGATAGAAGGCCTACAGCAGGTGGCCTCGTTACGTGACCCCATAGGCGAGATGAGCGAGGTTAGCTATCGTCCCTCCGGCATACAGGTAGGCAAAATGCGGGTGCCTTTAGGTGTGATAGGTATTATTTACGAGTCGCGCCCCAATGTAACAGTAGAAGCGGCCAGCCTCTGTATTAAATCGGGCAACGCCACCATTCTGCGCGGCGGTTCTGAAGCAATAGAATCTAACCAAGCCATCGCTAACTGTATTAAGCAGGGCTTAGTCGAGGCCGGTTTACCTGAAACCGCGGTGCAAGTTGTTAGCACCACCGACCGGGCGGCTGTAGGCGAGCTGATTACCATGGCCGAATATGTGGATGTAATAGTGCCCCGTGGTGGCAAAGGCTTAATTGAGCGCGTAGCGCGCGATGCCAAGGTTGCGGTGATCAAGCATTTAGACGGTATCTGCCATGTTTACATCGATAAGGCTGCCGATTTAGACAAGGCTTACAATATCGCCCTTAATTCCAAAACGCACCGCTACGGCACCTGCAATACCATGGAAACGTTATTGGTACACGCGGCCGTAGCCGAGCAAATATTGCCGTTGCTGTCACAGGGCTACCAGCAGAAAGAAGTGGAGTTGCGCGGCTGCGAAAAAACACGCGCTATTTTACCCGAAGCTTTAGTTGCCACTGAGCAAGATTGGAGCAGCGAATACCTAGCGCCTATATTGGCCATCAAAATAGTCGCTAGCTTAGATGAGGCGATAGCGCATATAAACCACTATGGCTCACACCATACCGATTCCATTATTAGCGAAGACTACAGCAGTGGCCGCCGTTTTATGCGTGAAGTGGATTCCAGCTCGGTGATGATTAATGCCTCTACTCGTTTTGCCGATGGCTTTGAATACGGTTTGGGTGCTGAAATAGGCATCTCTACCGATAAAATTCACGCCCGTGGGCCGGTGGGCTTAGAGGGTTTAACCTCGCAAAAGTATGTCGTATTTGGTGATGGCCATATACGTCAATAATGCCTTGCGAGCCGTCTGTTTTGACTAATCCACAGCCTGTGATTGCTTTATTGGGCGGTACTTTTGACCCCATACACCTTGGCCACCTGCGTTCGGCGCAAGAGCTAAAGGAGGTGTTGGCGGCCGATGAGTTGAAATTTATCCCCTGTCATAGGCCGCCACACAGGGCCAGCCCCGGGGTGAGTAGCCAGCAGCGCTTGGCCATGGTAGAGCTGGCTATAGCGGGCTTGGACGGGCTTAGTGTTGATGATCGTGAGCTACAACGCGATCAACTATCCTATACCATCGATACGCTTATTGAGCTGCGCCGCGAATACGGTGAGCAGGTGGTGTTGTGTTGGCTAATGGGCGTGGATGCCTTTAACCACTTGGATAGCTGGCATCGTTGGCAGGAGCTGCTGGACTATGCCCATATTATTGTGATGGCCAGGCCAGAGGCTAGCCTAGTGACGCAAGGGCCTGTGGCAGAGCTGTTAGCGCGGCACAAGGTGGCGTCACCGTCACAATTATTGCAACAAGCTTCAGGGCGGGTGTTACTGCAAACGCTCACCCCTTACCCTATATCAGCTACCGCCATACGGCAGGCGCTGAGCCAGGGCCAGCCGGTAAGTCAGTACTTACCGGATACCGTTTTAGACTATATAGAGCAGCATCAGCTGTACCGCAGCGAGTGAACTTATTCGCCATGCTGCTTATACCCACAACAGGAAAGAACAACCATGAAGTTTACCGCCGAAACCATTAAAGACGCCGCCTTTGAAGCCTTGGATGACCTTAAGGGCAAAGACATCGTCAGTTTGGATGTGCAAGGCCTAACTAACGTTACTGACTATATGCTGGTGTGTACCGGCAGCTCGAGTCGCCACGTAAAATCGTTGGCCGATAATGTTTACCTCGAGCTGAAAAAACAAGGCCTACAAGCGCTAAGCGTAGAAGGCAATAGTGGTTCTGACTGGGTACTGGTCGATTTTGGCGACGTAGTAGTACACGTGATGTTAGAAGAAGCGCGCAACTTTTATGAACTAGAAAAACTCTGGTCTGTGCCGGCTTAATGCGTTTACGGATTATTGCCGTAGGCACCAAAATGCCCAGCTGGGTAGCGCAGGGTGTGCATGAATACCAAAAGCGCCTGCCCCCTGAGCTCAAACTAGAGTTTAAAGAGCTGCCTTTGGGTAAGCGCGGTAAAGGCGCCGATATACAGCGCGCCATACACAGCGAAGGCCAGCATATGCTGGCGGCCATAGGGAAGGGTGATAGCGTGGTGGCGTTGGACGTGCTGGGTAAGGCCTGGAGCACCGAACAGCTGGCCGCCGAGCTTAGCGACTGGCAGCAAAGCGGTAGCAACATCAGCTTATTGATAGGTGGGCCCGATGGTTTGGCGCCGGAGTGCCTAGCCTTAGCGCAAAAAAAATGGTCTTTATCGGCCCTCACTATGCCTCACCCCTTGGTACGTATATTATTAGCCGAGCAACTTTATAGGGCGTGGACTATCAATAGTAACCACCCTTATCATCGATAGCTTGGTTTACTCCGTCAATGAACATAACAATAACAACTTGGCTGTAGTGCATGTCACCACGCGTTAGCATCAAAGATCCGTACACCGAGAAGCGTATCTATGCCGCTAGGTTGGTGGTGGTGTTATTGGCAGTGGCGGCGATGTTGTTGCTGCTGGCGGGGCGTTATTTTTCCTTGCAGGTGCTGGATCACGATATCTATCGAACCCAGTCCGACCGCAACCGGGTACAGTTGCAAGCCATCCCTCCTAAGCGCGGGCTAATATACGATCGCAATGGCGTGCTACTGGCTGAAAACATCCCCAGCTACGAACTTACCGTAGTGAAAGAGCAGGTAGGTGATTTAGCTGAAACCTTAACCACGCTGCAATCTATCATCGAGCTTAACGACGAGCACATAGAGAAGTTTCAGCAGCTGCTCAGCCGCCGCCGGGCTTACCAAGCCATAACCTTAAAAACGCAGCTTAACGAGCAGGAAATTGCCGCCCTAGCGGTCAATCGCTATCGCCTACCCGGTGTGGATGTGGATGCGAGGCTGAGCCGTTATTACCCGCAAGGCGAATACTTTGCCCATGTATTGGGTTATGTGGGTCGTATTAATGAGCGCGAGCAGGCGGTGATTGATGAGGTGAATTACAGTGGCAGCCAGTACATAGGCAAAATTGGTTTGGAGAAATACTACGAGGAGTTGCTGCATGGCAAGGTGGGCTACCAAAACGTAGAAACCAATGCCCGTGGCCGGGTGCTCAGAGTGTTAGAGCGACAAGACCCTGAGCCCGGTGCCGATATTTACCTGCACCTAGATGCTCATGTGCAACAAGTGGCTCACGATGCCTTAGCGGGTGAACGCGGTGCCGTTGTCGCTATAGACCCGCGCAATGGCGGTATTCTCGCCATGGTCAGTACCCCCAGTTTTGATCCCAATTTATTTGTTAACGGCATTAGCAACAACGATTATGGGCAATTGCGTGATTCCTTAGATCTGCCCTTATTTAACCGCGCTCTGCAAGGGCAGTACCCCCCGGGCTCTACTATTAAACCTATCTTTGGTTTGGCAGGCTTGCACTACAAGGTGATTACCCCAAGCACAAAAGTACGCGATCCCGGTTGGTACCAGCTGCCTAATGATGATCGCTTATACCGCGATTGGACCTGGAAAACACGTAAGCGTGGCCACGGCGAGTATGTGCAGCTGGAGCAGGCGATTACGGAGTCCTGCGATACCTATTTTTGGGATTTGTCCTATCGGTTGGGTATAGATCGCATCCATGATTTTGCTCAGCCCTTTGGTTTAGGCAGTAAGGTGGAGGTCGATAACACCAATGAGCGCGAAGGTTTGTTGCCCTCAAGAACCTGGAAGCGGCAAATGAAACGGCTGCCTTGGTTCCCCGGTGAAACTTTAAACGTAGGTATAGGTCAAGGGTACATGTTGGTAACACCCTTGCAATTGGCCTCGGCATTTAGCGCGGTGGCCAATCGTGGCCAAAACTTTGTGCCGCGGCTACTACGCCAGCAGGGTGATCAGTTACAGGCCGCTGAAGAGAAACCTTATATAGACGTTGAGCCTCAGCACTGGCAGTCGGTGGTGCAGGCGATGGCCCAGGTGATTGACAACATACGCGGTTCAGGTCACAGCATACGTCGCGGCGCCCGTTTTAGTATGGCGGGTAAAACCGGTACCTCGCAGGTAATCGGTATAGCACAAGGTGAGGAATATGACGCGGATCAAATTTTACGACGGCAGCGCGATCATGCCTTATTTGTAGGTTTCGCCCCCGTTGATAAGCCCAAAATTGTGGTGGCCGTGATTATAGAGAACGGTGAAAAAAGCAGCCATGCAGCCGCTGTGGTGAGAAAAGTTTTTGATGCTTGGTTAATTGATCAGGACGTGCTCAATAATGCGTCCAGCGATACAGTGAAAATAGAGGTGGCTAATGAGTCATAGCGATTTTGTGCGACAAATGCCCGGCGCTGGCTCAGAGCTGGTACGTCGCAACAGCATTTGGCAGCGCTTACATATAGACCCCACACTGTTGTTGTTATTGTTAGTGTTAACAGCGGCTGGGCTGTTTGTTTTATACAGCGCCAGCGGCCAAGATATGAGCGTGATATACAAGCAAGGGCGCTTTTTTATGCTGGCCTATGCGGTGATGTTTATTATTGCCCAGTTTGATGTGGAGCGTATCAAGCGGCTGGCGCCAGCGGCCTATGTGGGCTGTGTGATTTTGCTAATCTTGGTGCCGTTTTTTGGTGTGGGCGCAAAAGGTGCGCAGCGTTGGTTAAGCTTGGGCGGCCTTCGTTTTCAGCCCGCCGAATTGATGAAAGTGGTGCTACCTATGGCAGCGGCTTGGTATTTTTCTAAGCGGGTATTGCCGCCCAGTTTGCGTCATGTACTGATTAGCTTAATCATTGTTGTCGTGCCTACCTTGTTAATCGCAAAACAGCCAGACTTGGGGACCTCTATCTTAATTGCCACCTCGGGTTTATTCGTGTTGTTTTTCGCAGGTATACGTTGGTCCTATATCGTTGGTGCCCTAGGCTTATTAGTGATGGCCGCGTATCCGATGTGGCATTTTGTATTACACGACTATCAAAAGCAGCGCATACTCACTATGTTAAATCCCGAAAGCGACAAGCTAGGGGCGGGTTGGAATATTATTCAATCCAAAACCGCGATAGGCTCGGGCGGCTTTGATGGCAAGGGTTGGCTGAATGGCACCCAGTCACAATTGGATTTTTTACCGGAAAGTCACACCGATTTTATTATTGCCGTGCTTGCAGAAGAGCTAGGCTTAAAAGGCGTGTTGATATTAATAAGCCTGTATTTGCTGATTATTGGCCGCGGCTTGTGGATAGGCTATAAAGCACAGCACTGTTTTGGTCGTTTATTAGCGGGCAGTATTACCCTGACTTTTTTTGTTTATGTGTTTGTGAATATGGGCATGGTGTCGGGTTTGTTGCCGGTGGTGGGGGTGCCTTTGCCTTTGGTTAGCCAGGGAGGCACCTCGGTGGTGAGCTTGATGGTGGGCTTTGGTTTGTTAATGGCCATCAGTACAGAAAAAAGAATTATCGATCAATGAAATGTTAGTAAAAGTTTAAACCAGTTCCTATCGGCGCAGTGTTGCTGTGTTATGCTGGCGCCACGATAGTGACAGTAATTTCTTAGTGTAGGTGTACTCCGTGGGTAAAAAAATGCGCAAAAAAACCGTTGTCAAAATAGCCATGTCGGCCATGGTTTTATGCCTTAGTGCGAGTTTACAGGCTAATTATAAAAACCATGAACAGGCGCAGGTTTTTGTGCAGCGTATGGTTAGTGAACACGGCTTTGATAAAGCCTATGTCAATGATCTGTTATCCAAGGCAGAGCGCAAACAATCTATTTTGGATGCGATCTCGCGACCAGCTGAAAAAGTGTTGACCTGGAAGGACTACCGCAAGATTTTTTTAGATGAGCGTCGCATTGCGCAAGGCCGTGAGTTTTTGCAGACTTACAAAGTCCCCCTAGCTAGAGCTGAGCAACAGTTTGGTGTGCCCGCGAATATTATCGCCGCCATCATCGGGGTAGAAACCCGTTACGGCCATCATAAAGGTAAGCACCGAGTATTGGACGCCTTGGCCACCTTAGCTTTTGATTACCCGCCTCGCAGTACGTTTTTTACCTCTGAACTAGAACAATATTTATTACTGGTCAAAGAGCAGGGCTTTAAAGCTGAAGAGTTAATGGGGTCCTATGCTGGCGCCATGGGCTTTGGCCAATTTATTTCCAGCAGCTACCGCCATTACTCGGTGGATTTTGATGGCGATGACGTTGCCGATATTATTAATAACCCTATCGATGCCATAGGTAGTGTTGCCAATTATTTTAACAAGCATGGTTGGCAAGCGGGCGAGGCGGTGACAGTGACGGCCCGCATCAATGATAAAACTAATCGCATGTTAGCCAATCAAGCATTAAAGCCCACACTGAGTTTGCAGGATTTAGCAACGGGCGGTTACCAGGCTGATTTTAACGTGGCGGCCAATAGCCTAGCTACGGCGATGATTTTACAGGGCGAACAGGGTGATGAGGCTTGGATAGGTTTTAAAAACTTTTATGTAATTACCCGTTATAACCACAGCGCATTGTATGCGATGGCCGTATTTCAACTCAGTGAAAGTATTAAGTAATCGTGAACATGAAACGTTTTTTTATTGTGGTGATGGCGATCATGCTATCGGCTTGTACGGTGTTTGAGGCTAAAGACAGCGCACCCCCCATACTGTTAAGCGCCGAGCAGGTCAGCGATGCTGTGCCTAAGCGCGAACCGATTACCACCGCTGGTAATCGCAGCCCTTACAAGGTGTTGGGTAAAACTTATCATCTGCTGCCTGGCGTAAAAGGTTATGTGGAGGAAGGTATAGGCTCTTGGTATGGCACCAAGTTTCACGGCAGAAACACTGCTAATGGCGAGGTGTATAGCCTTTACGAAGCCACTGCAGCCCATAAAACTTTACCTATACCCTGCTTTGCTAAAGTCACCAATGTAGAAAACGGTAAACAGATTATTGTTCGGGTTAACGATAGAGGCCCCTTTCACGGCGACAGAATTATCGACTTGTCTTACGCTGCAGCGATTAAGCTGGGTTATGCCCATAAGGGCACGGCTAGGTTGCGGGTAGAGGCTATAGATCCTATGAGCCTGTCTGGCGAGTCAGCGAGCAAGCGCTATTATTTACAGGCGGGCTCCTTTAAAAGCCTGACTTCAGCACAGAATTTTCGCGATACCTTAACCCGAGAAACCGGCGAGGTGGCCAGTGTTATCACCAGTGAAATTCCCGGCTTTTATCGTGTGCTACTGGGCCCTTTTGTAGATTATGCAAGGGTGGAGCAGCTAGATAGCGAGCTGCGCAGCAAGCAGCTGGCTACACCCAGATTGATTAGCGAGTAGCGCAACACGCTGACTTCCGTTACCATCCTGTTACTCCATTCACCTCACCATTCCTAGTGGGTTTATACATATTATTATGAGATATATTGCGTTTCTTTTTTGCCTTGTTACTTTAGCCAGCCTCAGTATGGCCGGGCCAGCTATTATCCCCGCACCGCCGCAGATTGCCGCTTCAGGTTATTTGTTAATAGACGCTAACAGTGGCAAGGTGATCGTTGAAAACAACGCCGATGAGCGTTTACCGCCAGCCAGCTTAACCAAGCTGATGACCAGCTATGTGCTGTCGTACGATTTAAAAAATAATCCCAATGTTAATAATGATGATCAGGTGTTAATCAGCCAGCGTGCCTGGGCACAAAATCCAGTATTTGCCGGTTCCTCACTCATGTGGATAGAAGTGGGCAAACAGGTATCCTTAAGTGAGTTACATAAGGGTATAGTGATTTCATCGGGCAACGATGCCAGTGTCGCTGTGGCGGAACACTTGGCCGGCAGCGAAGCAGCTTTTGCCGATGTTATGAATCAGCATGCGCAAATTTTAGGCATGGAGAACACCCACTTTGTTAATGCCCATGGCCTGCCAGACCCCGAGCACTACACCACCGCCCGTGACTTGGCTACCTTGGCCCAGGCTATTTTAAAATTCCCAGAATCCTACGCCCTGTACAGCCAGCATGACTACACCTACAACAATATACGCACCACCAATCGTAACCGTTTATTGTTTAAAGACCCCAGCGTGGATGGTTTAAAAACCGGTCACACCAGTGAGGCAGGTTATTGCCTAGTGACCTCAGCCAAGCGCAATGATATGCGTTTGATCACGGTAGTGATGGGCGCTAGCAGCGAGTCGGCTAGAGAGCGAGAAACGCAAAAACTGCTATCTTACGGTTTCCGTTATTTTGAAACCCATAAACTTTACGATGCCGGAGCCGTACTGGCCGATAGCAAAGTCTGGGCCGGTAACAGCGACAGCCTAAGCTTAGGAGTGAGCCGCGATATCCACCTAACTATCCCCAGCGGCCAGCAGGATAAAATAAAAGCGGTACTCAATATTGATGAAACTATTAAGGCCCCGGTTACCAAGGGTAAAGTCTATGGTGAGTTGGTGGTGAGTTTAGCGGGTGAAACCCTGCTGCAAGAGCCTTTAGTAGCTTTAGCGTCGGTAGACGAAGGCGGCCTATTCAAGCGCCTGTGGGCGGGTATCGTATTGTTTTTTAAACAGTTATTAATTTTCTAGGGTAGTACTATAAGCATGGATATGTCGGATATACCCGAAGACCAACGGCCGAAGATAGAATTCCCCTGCCAATACCCGATTAAGGTGCTGGGTGACGCGGCAGAAGATTTTGAGCACTTTGTGCTGGAGTCTATGGCTAAACACGCCGAGCTAGAGCGTGACACGGTGAAAGTAAAAACCAGCGGCAAAGGCAGTTTTCAGTCGGTGACCATTACCATTACTGCCACCGGTGTGACACAGATAGAGGCTATATTTGTCGAATTAAAGGCATCGGGCCGTGTCAAAATGGTTTTGTAAATGGCCTCCGCGGTAGCCCCCAGCCAGCCTTTGGTCGTCAAGCATTTGGGTATAGTGGATTACGTGCCAGTGTGGCAAGCCATGAAGGACTTTACCCAGCAGCGAGGGCCAGAGACAGCTGATGAAATTTGGTTGTTACAGCATAAGCCGGTATTTACCCAAGGTCAGGCCGGCAAGGCCGAGCATATCTTAGCCCCCGGAGACATACCGGTAGTGCAGGTTGATAGAGGCGGACAGGTGACTTATCACGGCCCCGGGCAGTTAGTCGCCTATTTGTTAATCGACATTAAGCGCTTGGGTATAGGTGTTAGGCAATTAGTCACGGTGATCGAGCAGGGGCTAGTCACCGTGCTAGCCCAGCAGGGTATAGTCGCCAACCCTAGAGCCGATGCCCCCGGTGTGTATGTAGCCTCGGGCGCCAAGATCGCGCAACTAGGCCTGCGGGTGAGCAAGGGCCGCAGTTTTCATGGCCTTAGCCTCAATATAGATATGGATATGCAGCCCTTTGCTCGTATTAACCCCTGTGGTTATGCGGGTATGGCAGTGACGAATATGGCCCAGGAGCTCAACCAGCCCCTAGCCGTAGAGCCTATAGCTGAACAGTTATTGGGCGTATTAATGGCTGATCTTGGGTATAATGCCAGCCAAATCATCTAGAGCGATAACAGCGCTCCCTTACTCTTACTTACATACTCTTAACTTAGTGGTTGCAACGTGTCTGAACAAAATCAAACAAATACAACGGCCAGTGCTCAAAAGGCAGCGCCGAAAAAAGTAGTGCAGGGTGAAAAATTACGCGGTGCCGATAAGATGGCGCGCATCCCGATTAAAGTCATACCTACTGAAGTGACGCTCAAAAAGCCCGACTGGATACGGGCTAAAATGCCGGTGGGTAAAGAAGTCACCCGTATTAAAAATTTATTGCGCAAACATAAGCTGGCCTCCGTGTGCGAAGAGGCTATGTGCCCCAATTTGGGCGAATGCTTTAGCGGCGGTACTGCCACCTTTATGATTATGGGTGAGATATGCACCCGTCGTTGCCCCTTTTGCGATGTCGCCCACGGCCGCCCCAATGCCTTAGACGAAAACGAGCCTAAAGAACTGGCCGCCGCGATAGGTGATTTACAGCTTAAATACGTAGTCGTGACTTCGGTAGACCGTGATGATTTGCGCGATGGTGGTGCTCAGCATTTTGCCGACTGTATACGTGAAACCCGCGCTGCCTGCCCCGGTATACGTTTTGAGGCGCTAGTGCCTGATTTTCGTGGCCGTATGGATATTGCGCTGGATATATTGGCCAAAGATGCTCCCGATGTGTTTAACCATAATTTAGAGTCGGTGCCCAGCCTGTATAAAAAAATACGCCCTGGCTCCGATTACCAGTGGTCGCTGGACCTGCTGAAAAATTTCAAAGTGCGCTGCCCCGATGTGCTGACCAAATCTGGCCTGATGCTAGGTTTGGGTGAGAGCCGCGAAGAACTGATCCAAGTGATGAAAGATATGCGCGCTCATAATGTAGACATGATTACCATGGGCCAATATTTACAGCCTAGTAAAGATCACTTAGCAGTAGAGCGCTATGTTACCCCCGAAGAGTTTGATGAGTTTGGTGAAATTGCCAAGCAATTAGGCTTTAAGAGTGTGGCCAGTGGCCCTATGGTGAGGTCTTCTTACCACGCCGACAAACAGGTAGATGACAGCCTGTTTAAACAAGCGTAAACAGAGTTTTCCTACTATTGAATACCGTATTGTAGGTGTTGTCCCCGCTGAGGGGCTGTGCTAGTTTGACCCGTTAGTGGCAGCTAGCACAGCTCTAGTAGCATGCCCCTAGCAGCACAGGCACAACACTTGTTAACAATAAATTTATTCAATAATAAATAGGTAAACTTATGAGTGATTTAACCCTAGCGGATTGGCAGCAGCGTGCAGCTGAACTCACGATTGAAGGTCGTGCCTTTATTAACGGTGCATACGTTAATGCGCTATCCGGCAAAACCACCGTCAATATCAACCCCGCCAATGGCGAAAAGTTAGCAGACATAGCCTGCTGCGGCCCTGAAGATGCCGAGGTCGCTGTTAACGGTGCACGTCAGGCCTATCGCTCGGGGGTGTGGTCTAAGCTACCTCCGGCAGAGCGCAAAAAAGTTATTGTGCGTTGGGCCAACTTATTAGAAGCGCATCAGCAAGAGTTGGCGTTGTTAGAAAGCCTAGATTGCGGCAAACCTATTTCCGATACCCTCTACGTAGATTCAGCCAGCGCTATTAACACCCTGCGCTGGAATGGCGAAGCGGTGGATAAAGTCTACGACGAAATTGCCCCTACCGGCCCCGGTGAATTAGGCTTGGTGACGCGCATGCCCTTAGGTGTAGTCGTGGCCATAGTCCCTTGGAACTTTCCCTTAGCGACCACGGCTTGGAAGTTAGGCCCAGCGTTAGCAGTCGGTAATTCGGTGATTTTAAAACCCGCCTCTAATACCCCTTTAACAGCGTTACGCATAGCAGGCTTAGCCAAAGAAGCAGGCCTGCCCGATGGCGTGTTACAGGTATTACCTGGGCCTGGTGGCAGCTTGGGTGAGGCGTTATCTATGCACATGGATATAGACGGCCAAACCTTTACCGGCTCTACCCCCGTGGGCAAGCTGTTGATGGAATATTCCGCTAAGTCTAATTTAAAGCGAACATTTTTAGAGTTGGGCGGCAAGTCACCCAATATCGTATTTGCCGATGCCGATTTAGATAAGGCCGCTAAGATGGCCGCGCTAGCCATCTTCTATAATCAAGGTGAAACCTGTACCGCCGGTTCGCGCTTATTGGTAGAAGAGTCAATTATTGATGAGTTTGTAGCAAAGGTAGCGGAAGCGGCTAAATCGCACATGCCCGGTAACCCCTTAGACCCCAGCACGGTAATGGGCGCGCTTATCGATAAAAAACAATTCGACACCGTTGAGTATTATGTCGATGTCGCTCACAAAGAAGGTGCTGAGTTAGTGTGTGGTGGTAAAGCTGCACAAGTGGTTGAAGGTGGTTACTACTACGAGCCGACAATCTTCAAAGGCGTGAGCAACCAAATGCAAGTCGCCCAAGAAGAAGTGTTTGGGCCTGTGTTAGTGGCTATCCCCTTTAAAGACGAAGCCGATGCGGTGGCCATAGCTAACGATTCTATTTATGGCTTGGCCTGCGGTATTTGGACTAATAATTTGGGCCGCGCCCATAGAGTCGCCGCTGAAATAGAAGCGGGTTCGGTATGGGTGAATAATTATTTTGGCGGTGATATTACTGTGCCCTTTGGCGGCTTTAAGCAGTCAGGCAATGGCCGCGATAAATCCTTGCACGCCTTTGATGATTACAGCGAATTGAAATCCACTTGGTTCGATATTAGCTAAGCTTTGTGTAGCGCCATTAAAAAAGCCTGCTATTATGCAGGCTTTTTTTTGCAAAAAATTCCTAGGCTTATTGGTATCGCAGGGGCGTTAGCTGATAGTGATCGGCGAGCTTTTTTATTATTTCAGGGTTGTGGCGTAAAAAGTGATTAAGCTTTTTGATGATGGTTGGGTGCTGTTTGCTGGATAGGTAAAATATTTCGTCTTCTAGCGGTAAGTTATCGGCAAAGCTAAGCTGTGTTTTTTGCTCAATAAAATACTGTTGAATATGATGGTGGGCGACGTTTTTTGACAAGTAGGCGGCGTCTATGCGTTTGGCTAATAGAGCGTTTAGCAAATCATTAATATGGGAAAACTCTATGTGTTGGATACGGCCTGATTCAACATAGGCGAGGTAAGGGGCTGGCCGTATGCCGCGTATAGTCCCTATAGAATTAATATGATTAATCGTCGCAGGGGCGTTGTTACGATTAATGACTAAACCATTGGTGATATTGGCTATAGGCAGGCTGTAATAGATGGTTTTATCTAGCCGTAACTGGGGCTTCCATAATGGGCTGTCGGGAAATTTAAAGTCCAGTGTGTCTTCATATAAAAAGGTTTTGAATAAACGCTTTAAGGGCAGGCGGCTATAGCTTAGCGCTGCCTGTTGTTGCTGGAAGAAGCTGGCAAAAAGTTCTACAGTGTAGCCGGTGACGTGGTTAGCGTCGGGGGAGGCGTCAAAAAAAGGCAAGTACTCTATGTTCTCTATACCTATTTTGTACTGTGCCGGTATCTGTGCATAGCTGAATAGGGGTACTGCCCATAAGCTTAGTAGTAGGTAGCTTAGTGATAAAAAATTCATGCGTATATTATCGTTATTATGTCGCGAGCGACGTCCATTGCCTAAGGCGGTATGCAGCAAAGCTTAACACATGTGATTTTAAAGGTAATTGCTACCCCACCAATAATAAAAAACCGCCATAACGTGAGCTATAGCGGTTTGTACAGAGCTTATAATTGTGGCCCGTTACAGCTTTATATAGGGCAACTCATTTCACCCAAGCGTTCGGTTAAGGCCATATTTTCACGGTAATCTATGGGGATAACCACCAAACTGGGGCCTTTTTCCGCGAGGGCTTTTGCCAATGTTGCTTTTAAGTCGACGCTGTTCTCTACGCGGTGTCCGTGCCAGTTAAAGGCAGAGGCCAGTTGTAGCCAATTAGGATTGGTAAAGGATAGGTCGGTGTGTTTGTTAAATTCGTTAGTTTGTTTCCAGGCAATTAAACCGTAGCCGCCATCTTCCCAAACCATGACTGTCATATTGCAGTTAAGCCTATAGGCGGTTTCCATTTCTTGCACGTTCATCAGAAACCCGCCATCGCCAGCTATGGCTAAAATATTGCGGTCGGGATGTACCAAACTGGCCGCTATGGCGCCGGGTAGGGCAAAGCCCATAGAGCAAAAACCGTTGGGGATTAAGCAGGTGTTGGGTTCGTGGCATTGGTAGTGCCGCGCTATCCACATTTTGTGCGCGCCTACGTCCGATAGCAAAATATCGTGAGGGCCCATTACCGCTCTAACATCGCACAGGGCTTTTTGGGGTTTAATAATGCCCTCAGTAATGTCGTCGGCGTAATGATTTAAATCATCGGTCATGTCACGGCGTACCGCCTGCTGCCTAGTGGTGTCAAAGCTGTAGCCTTCGGCATCGATGCGCTCATTTAGCATCCACAGGGCGTGGGCTAAATCACCGACTACTTCAATTTGCGGTTGATAGTTTTCATCAATTTCAGCGGGTAAAAAATCTATGTGTACTATGTCTTTGGCGCGGTCGTTATTCCACAGCTTAGGGTGGTATTCCACCATGTCATAGCCCAGAGTGATCACTAAGTCAGCCGCGTCTATGGCGCAGGCCGGTATGTCTTTAGCGCCTAGGCCTATGGTGTATAGGCAGTAGGGCGCGTCCATATCGACTGAGCCTTTAGCCATAAAAGTGCTGAGTACACCGATTTGGGTTTTTTCACACAGCAGTCGTAATTGCTTGCTGGCGCGACGGCGTATACAGCCATTGCCGGCAATAATAATAGGGTTTTTGGCCTGCTTAATACGAGCAAAGGCCTGGTCCATGATTTTATCGGCAGGCACTGGGCGGCGATATTTTTGCACCGGTAATGGCGTTTTATCGCAGGGTAGCTTGGCTATGTCTTCGGGTAATTCTATATGGACTGCGCCGGGCTTTTCAGTGCGCGCTAGGCGTACCGCTTTACGCATAATCTCGGGGATGTTTTCGGGGTGCCAAATAGTGGTAGCCCATTTGGTGACAGGCTCAAACATATGCACCACATCCATGACTTGATGGGATTCTTTATGCAGGCGGGTGGAGGCCGCTTGGCCAGTTAATACCAGCATAGGCGCCCTATCCATATTGGAGTCGGCGACACCGGTGATTAAGTTAGTAGCCCCTGGGCCTAAGGTACCTAAACAGCCCGCGGGGTTGCCGGTAAGGCGGCCGTAGATTTCGGCCATAAAGGCCGCGCCTTGTTCGTGGCGGGTGAGGATGAATCGTATTTGCTCGGAGTGCTCCAGCGACATCATAAAGTCGGCGTTTTCTTCGCCGGGCACACCAAAAATATACTCTATGCCTTCTTCTTCTAGGCATTTCACCATTAGGTCTGACGCTTTCATACTTGCTCCTGCTATTAATTAATAGTTTGAGCATAGACTATTTTTAGATAAGCGTATGAATTATAAGCATCTTTTCTAGGGGTGAGATTTACGGCTAATGGTTACCACATTAAATCATCGGGTATTTGGTAATCGGCGTAGGGATCGTCTTCGTCTATGGCTTCTTGTTTGTGATTGATTAGCACTATCACAGAGGCATCGCGTTGTTTGATTTTATCGGCAACCACGGCAGGCACTAGGTGGTACTTATCGTCGAGTTTAGCGATAGCAATTAAACCTTTACTGAGCTGGGTTTGCAGTAAGGGAGTGATATAGATTTTTTTAATTTTCTTACCATCGGTAAATTGATAGGCAATGTCGCCATCCGCCGTTGCGATACGGTGGTTATTAATCAATTGAATAATTTGTGCCTGTATCGCTTTTTGCTCAGCCTGCTGTTGTTGTTGCTTGTTTAGCGCTTTTGCTTTTGCAGCTTTTGCGGCCAGAGCTTGCTGTGCCAGTTGCTTAGTCTCATCCTGCGGTGCGTTGCCCTTGGGCTGTTGCTTGGCTTGCTTGCGTTGTTCCTGCTTGAGTTTTTTAGCTTTTTTGGCGTCGACTACGCCAGCTTTCAGTAATTGATCTTGTAGTGAGGCCATGCGGCAACCTTATATAGCGCTGTGAAGAGGGGGTATTATCGGTAATGCAGCCTAGCTAGGCAATAGGGTGGATGTCTTTGGGAGGGCGTTCTAAGTTTAGCAGTAAATTTTTTAAATCACTGAGTTTAAGTGGCTTGGTGAGGTAGTGGTTCATACCTGCCTCATAGGCTTGCTGCCGAAATTCGCTTAGGGCGTGAGCGGTTAATGCCGCAATGTGCAAATGGCTGCTGGCATAGCTCAGCTGCCTAATTTTACGGCTGGCGGTGAATCCATCCATGATCGGCATGTCACAATCCATTAGTATTAGATCGTAGTGGCCTTTATTGTGCTGAAATTTTTCTAACGCTTCTAAACCATTAGCGCATAAATCGGGGCTAATACCACACTGTGTTAGCAAACCCTGTATAACCAAGCGGTTGGTGGGGTTGTCTTCGGCAACTAAGACGTTCAAGAGCGGTGCGTTGTGCAGCTGGTTTGAGTGTAGGCTGGTCGATAAAACACCCTTGCTGTCAGCTTGTATACTTTGTTGGGGAGCCGGATGCATAGGCAGGGTAACTAAGACTTTAGTGCCTTTGCCCAAGGTACTGCTGGCCTTTATGCTGCCTTGCATTAAGTCGACAATATTTTTGCATATGGGCAAACCTAACCCGGTGCCTTCAGTGATATTACCGCGGCTGAGGGTTTGCTCAAAGGGCTCAAACAGGAGAGGGATAGTCTTGGGGTCTATACCTATACCGGTATCGGTTACGCTAAAAAACCACTGCTGTTGATCTATCGCGCCGTAGCTAACGGTAATGCTACCTTGCTCGGTAAACTTGAGGGCATTGGCGATTAAGTTCATCAGCACTTGTTTAAGCCGGTGATTATCTAGCATGAGATGCTCGGGTAATCCCTGCTCTTTTTTTAGAATAATCTCGATTTTTTTGTGATGGGTTTGCTGCAATAGCCAAATCACACTACTAAATAACTCATGAATAGCTGTGGGGCTGGTGATGAGCTGTAGTTTGCCGGCATTGAGTTTTGAATAGTCTAAAACATCGTTAATAATGGTGAGCAATAGCCCGCCGGAATCACGTATGGTGTCTAAATAAGATTGCTGTTGAGGGGTTAGTGGCGTGGCGTAGAGCAGCTCTACCATGCCTAGTACACCATTCATGGGGGTGCGTATTTCATGGCTAATGGTGGCTAGTAGTTGGCTTTTGGCTTTGCTGGCGGCATTGGCTTCGATAATTTTATTTTCTACATCTATGTGTTTTTTATTGGCGATAAGCTGGGCCGTTAGGTCGGCGAGTTCACTGGCGTGGGCTATATCTTCTATGGCCCAGCGCCTAGCGTGGCCTATCATTTCGTAGCAGATCACCCCTATGACCTCACCCGTCAAACGTATGCTTACATCTAGCATGGCGGTAACTCCGGTATTGGGAGCGTAGGCCGCAATAAACTCTTGGGTGCGTTGGTCTTGGGTTATGTCGCTAATATCCATCGCACGGCCAGTGCGTACCGCTTTAAAATATTCGGGGTAATCGGCTTCAGGCAAGCTGATATTACTGCTGTGACTATGGTTGCCTTTTTCATACAGGTTAATTAAGTCCAAGGTATTATCTTGCTCGTTGAATAGCCATAGGCTAACCCTATCAACATTAAGGGTTAGCGCAGATTGTTCAGCAAGTAATTGACTAAATGTGATCAGTTCACCTAAGGCTAGATGTTTGCTGCTGGCTAGCGACAATAAGAGTTGCTGGTGTTGTTTAGTTTTTGCTAATTGTTTGGTTTTAGGGGTTAAATCACTAATAAAGCCTACTAGCTCGGTGAGCTGACCATTATGGTATACGCCTACACCGTGCTCCCAGACATAATGTATCTCTCCCGATTTGTTGATGATGCGATACTCTATATCGTATTCAGCGTGTAGGCTGAGTTTTGTTTGAATTTCATCCCAGCAAGGTTGTTGGTCATCGGGGTGGATTAAGCTATTGAGTGGCAGTTGATCTTGAATAAAATCCGCTACGCCATAACCAGTGAGGTTTTTTATGCCGTCGGTAATTTCTATCATGCTGCGCTGCTGCTGGTTTTTACAGCGGTAGGCGGCCCCCGGTAGTTTGTTAAATAGGGTGTTAGAAATAGGATAGTTGTGATGAGGCATGTGTTTTAGCTATGTCGCTGCGCATTCACGCTAAAGGGTTTATGAGTCAATATAGATAGAGTGGCCGAGCTAGTCCACAGCTGATTGACATTTGCGGCGCGAATTAGGCAGTAAGTTTTTTTGGGGGGGAGGGGGGAGGGTGTTAAGTATTTACTGCTACCCCCATAAACATGCAGCCAAAAGGCTACATGTTTATGGGGGTACAGGTTTTTTCGCTCTATTTTGCTAGGGGATAAACCACTTTGCCGGCTAAGTAAGTTTGGGCAACGTTGATCTTATGTATCTCGTGCGTAGCTACCTCAAAAATATTATCTTCTAGCACCACAAAGTCCGCGAACTTACCTACGGTAATGGATCCGATTTTATCCTCCATATGCATTTGGTAGGCACCTTCTATAGTGTAGCCGCGTATCAGCGTGGCTAGGTCTAGGCGCTCATTAATATTGGGCTGGATCTTGGCGTTGGGCTCGCCAGCGCTTTGGCGAGTGTGGCCTATCTCCATATTAAATAGCGGCGACATGCCTAAGGTGCCCGCACCGGTAGCGGGGTAGTCGCTACCAAAGGCCATTTTTATGCCCGCTTGTTTGAAACTGTTAAAACGGAAGTAGCGGTTAAACTGATCTTTACTAACAAACTGTTCGCCAAAGTCATCATAAGAGGCCCACAGCGGGGTGCTTTGTACGGTGACACCTAGTTGGGCGAAGCGTTTGATTTCTTGATCGCGTATCACTTGCACATGGCAAATAGCGTGGCGGCTAGTGCTGTTGGGGTAAGCTTTTTTGGCGACTTCGATGGCGTTTAAAGCATCGGCGATAGCGCGCTCGCCTAGGGAGTGTATATGCACATCCACATTATTGGCGGTGGCTTCGGTGACCATGTGGTCCATTTGTGCTTGAGTAAATACATGGGTACCTTTATTGCCAGGCTCGCCTTGGTAGTCCTCAAACATACCAGCAGTGCGACCTTCTATGGTGCCATCGTCCATAATTTTTAAGGTGTTGATGTGATACAGGGGGCGTTTGGTGCTTTTTCTTTTCTCTAGTACTTGCTCTATTGCCGTATCGTAGCCTTCGGGTGTCATGGCGGCGTGTGAGCCTACCATGCGCACGGTGAAGTCACCTTGTTCATAGAGTTTGTCCAACATGTCAATTTGGATATCACCTACACTTAACGCACCAGCGTCAAACACGGCGGTAATCCCGTAGCTGTTCATTATGTCGAATACATCTGCAGTACCTAGAGCAACGCTATCAGCATTAATAACATCTAGTTTATCCATGGCTGCGGTAGCAGCGTCTTCTAGGAAGTAGCCGGTGGGGCTGCCCTGTGAGTCGCGTTTGTAATAGCTAAAGCCGGGCATGATATCGGGGGTATCTTTATTAATGCCTAATAGCTGCATGGCCTTGGTGTTAGCCCAGCCACCGTGAAAGCCTTCATCCATAATAAAGACGGGTTTGTCAGCAACAGCCTGATCTAATAAAGCTGCAGTGGGGCCTTCTGGGCCAAAGGCGCTAGCTAAAAATCCATAGCCAAAGAGAATTGGGGATTCAGGGTTGGCTGCGGCGTAATCCTTCACGGCTTTAACCCAGTCTTCGGGGTTGCCATAGGTGTCTAGCGATAGGCTGCGCACAAAGGCGCCACCGGCGGCAGGGTGGGCATGGGAGTCTATGAAGCCGGGCAGTAACATTTTGCCGGCCAAATCCTGCTGTTGGGTATCATCGCCTAGCCACTGCTTGGCGTCTTGATTGCTGCCTACAAAAACGATTTTGCCATCTTTTACTGCCACGGCTTCAGCCCAGGGCTGTTGCTCATCGACGGTGTAGACTTTGGCGTTGCTTAACACTAAATCTGCGGCTGCCTGTGTAGCGGGTGGGGTACCGGGTGAGCAAGCGGCTAGGGCGCAGCTTAGGGCAGTTAGCCCCAGCTGTTTGAGAAGGCTTGGGTTAAGGGTTGTCATGGAAGGCTCCGGCTATTCTATTTTTAGTAAGTAAAAGCTTATTTTGAGGGCTTAATATAATCGCTTCTAAGCGGTTTGGCTATAGGGAGGAAAGTGAGGGTAAGTTTTTATCGCCGTGGTGGCTGTATTTAATTTTAAAATCCGTAGAATTGGCCACTCTAAGAAGAAGGATAAAATATGAGTGATGTTATATCGGCAGGACAGGCTCACGGTGGTCAATTGATTAATCTTTATGCCCAGGGCGCTTCCTTAGCGGCCGCCAAAGAACAGGCTAAACACAACCTGTCTTGGGATTTAACTAAGCGCCAAATGTGCGATATAGAGTTATTACTTAATGGTGCTTTCTCGCCTTTAGAGGGCTTTATGGGCGAGGCCGATTACAACACGGTACTAGACAATATGCGCCTGGCCGATGGCACGCTATGGCCCATGCCCATCACTTTAGATGTTTCAGCCAGTTTTGCCGAGCAAATCTCTAGCGGTCAAACCATTACCCTGCGCGACGCCGAGGGGGTGGTGATTGCCAATATGACGGTTGGTGATTGCTGGCGGCCTGATAAAACCCGCGAAGCTGAGGCTGTTTTTGGCAGCAGCAAAGACTGCCACCCCGGGGTGCATTATCTCAATGCCGAAGCCGGTGATTACTATCTAGGTGGCCGTTTAGTGGGGGTGACACCACCACTGTACTACGACTTTAAACAATACCGTGACAGTCCCGCCTCCCTACGTGCAAAATTTGCCAGCTGGGGCTGGAACAATGTTATTGCTCTGCAAACCCGCAACCCCATGCACCGCGCCCACGTCATTATGACCAAGCGTCTAATGGCCGAAAACAACGCCAATTTTGTGATCCATACTGCTGTGGGCATGACCAAACCCGGTGACCTTGATCATTACTGTCGGGTGCGTTGCTACGAAAAAGTGTTAAAGCGCTATCCCGCAAGTTCCGCACAATTAAGCTTAGTGCCTTTGGGTATGCGTATGGCGGGCCCTAGGGAGGCCTTATGGCAGGCCATTATTCGACAAAATTACGGCTTCAGTCATTTTGTAGTGGGCCACGATCACGCCGGCCCTGGCTTAAATGATGAAGGCTGCGCGTTTTATACCCCCGAAGCTTCACAGCAATTGGTGTTGTCTTTTCAAGATGAATTGAACATCAAAGTATTACCCGCGCCTTTTTTGCTCTATGCCCAAGGGCGTGAAGAATTTTGTGAGCAGGGGCAGTTATTGCCGGGTGAAGAAGGCCTTTATATTTCGGGGGCAGAACTGCGTGAAATATTGAAGCGTGGTGATGAGGTGCCTGACTGGTTTGCCTTTCCTGAAATAGTAGAAGAATTACAGCACACCATGCCGCCTCGTTCCAAACAGGGTTTTACCGTGTTTTTTACCGGTCTGTCTGGCTCAGGTAAATCTACCTTGGCCAATGGCTTAATGGTACGTTTGCGAGAACGCGGTGGCCGTCATGTCACCTTGCTAGATGGTGATGTGGTGCGTAAAAACCTCTCTAGTGAATTAAGCTTTTCTAAAGAACACCGTGAGCTGAATATACAGCGCATAGGGTATGTTGCTAGTGAAATTACCCGAAATGGTGGCGTGGCTATATGCGCCCCCATCGCGCCTTACCTAGCAGGGCGGCGCAGCGTGCGTAACCTGATTGCAGGTGTAGGTACCTTTATAGAGATACATGTATCCACTCCCATAGAGGTGTGTGAAGGTCGTGACCGCAAGGGTTTATATGCCATGGCTAGAGCAGGCAAGGTTAAAGGCTTTACCGGTATAGATGACCCTTATCAAGAACCAGAAAATCCAGAAATGCGTATAGATACCTCACAGCATGAAATGGCGGAGGCTATTGAGATGGTAATGGCGCGCTTAGAATCCATAGGCGTGATTTAAGCATAAGCTTTGCTACACTGTTGCTAGTGCATCATTTGCTGATCGTCGTTGAATGGATGTTCTTTAACGCTAACAAACATAAAAGAGAAACTATGATGAAAATAACATTACTAATAAGCGTTTTAAGTCTTTTAATTGCCTTCCCTGCTTTTGCCGACAAACCCGAATGGGCAGGCAAAGGTAAACCCACCGCTGAGCAGAAAGAAGCCCATAAAGCGGCTATGCAAGCCAAAGGTGATGATGCCGATGAACTAGAAGACGAGATGGACGAGAAAAAAGACAAGCTTAAAAAAGAAAAGCGTAAACAAGATAAAAAAGCCAAAAAAGCCAAAGAAAAGGCCATGAAAGATAAGGACGACGCAGAAGACAAGGCCGATGATATGGACGCCGACATGGATGAAAAAAAAGCCAAGCACAAAGAAAAAAAGAAAAACATGAGCGATAAAACCGAGCAGGTTCAAAAAGAAGCGGATAAAGGTTCTGAAAAAGGTAAGGAAGCGCGCCAAAATCGCAAAAAATGGTGGCAGGTTTGGGAAAGCGACGAGACGACCCCTGCTCAAGATGGTCAGTAAGGTTATATTGCCCTCAGGCTTAGGTGATAAGCTTTAATGAGTTGCTGGGAACCTGTAAATAGAGCCTGCATTTTTTTGGTGACTGTGTTTAGCCGTTGTAGAGGGTAAACGCAGGCCAGCCATGACGGTTAATACCTAAATATTTAGGCTTATTATCTGTTAATGCTGAATAAGAGTACGGCTAAGTACCCAAACTTACATCTTCCAACGTATAAAGGCTTAGCAAGCTATGAACAGCTGGTTTCTAAAAAACCTAGGTGACCCGTTGTTAGCTAATCCTGCTCTTGCTGAAATCGAAGATTTGTTTATAGCAGGCTATAAAGCTGTCGGCGGCCCTGACGATAGAGCTATTTTTATGCGTCATGAGTCAGAGGGGCGCTTGCACTGTGATGTAGTCGTGTATTTGTCGCCACCTCTGTATGCGCTAGCAGCAGAGCTTGATGCCCAACCTTGCCGGCCGCCGGTAATTAATGGTTTAAGCCTGCTGGTGGGGTCCGAGCGGGCTTGGCCGTTATTATTCCCTGAGTTTATTCCTTAAACCCTCTTCTTACATCCCAATTCTTAGCCATAAGCCATAAGCTATATAGCTACATAACGGCAGGCGCAAAATTATAGATAAACGCTACACTGAATAGCAGTTGCAATAGTTTTTCTATGAAACAACCTAAGGATGAGGGAGGAATATGAAACGAGTAGTTTTATATCTGTTGCTAGTTTTAATGGCTAACGCTGCTTTCTCTGAACCATTTAAAGTGGTTTATCATATTAATGAACGGGAAAAGATGGGGATGTTGCTAGCAAGTGTTGATGAACTATTGCAAACAGACCCCGATGCCGATATTAAAGTGGTGGTGCATGGCTCCGCTATTTTAAAGTTGATTAATAGCAGCTCTTATAATAGACAGATTAAAAATTTAATGAGTAAAGGTGTTGCTGTCGGTGGTTGTAATAATTCAATATTAAAAAACAGTCTGCCAAAGGATAGTCTTATTAAGGGGGTGGGGCTGTTGGAAGACGGAGGGGTAAGAGAATTGTTGCTACTGCAGCAGCAGGGTTATTTATATATAAAAATTTAAGGCTGAGCGTTCACACCATAAGCTCAGATGTTTTTTCCTGTATGTGCTCGCTTGGTTCAGCCATGTTTTGTGTATGTAGTTTAAAGCGTAGCCACAGCGTGAAGCTGGCTACAGCAAGCCCTATTAATATGCCATACCATAAGCCCACAGGCCCCATGGGGCTAGGGGTTAAATAATATCCGTAACAAAAGCTTAAACCCAGTGGTAAACCTATCAGCCAGCCGCAGCCAGTAAATAAAAGATAGGGGACTTTTATGTCATGGTAGGCACGCATAATGGCCAGCATCACATACTGAAAACTATCCGGTAGTAGTAAGAACGCACTGGCTATCATAATGCTGTGAGCAATAGCGGTGGTGGCGCTGTCTTGGGTAAAAATACTTATAATAAATTCTGAGCCTGCGTATAAACTGAGCGCTAGAACTAGCGCTATGGTTAAAGTGCTGTAGATACCTGTGGTTATCGATAATTGAATTTGTTGCCGGTTGTTTGCGCCTATAGCGGTAGCGGTGCGTATGGTAATGGCCTGTGATAGTGAAAATATTAAAACAAAAATTACTTCATATAAGGTTCTTGCCATTTGATTGGCGGCCACCGCTTCTGTGCTATTTGTGGCCAATATTAATGCTACTGACACAAAGATAAGATTTTCCGACATGGCGCCTATGCCTACGGGCAGGCCTTTTAGCATTAGCGATTTTATTTCGTGGTAGTTAAAACGCTGGCGGCATTGCAATAACTTGTAAGAGCTAAAGCTGGGGTGTTTAATTAATAGTAAAAAACAGCTCAGCATGACTATAGATGTTAGTAAGGTGGCATAGGCACAACCCACACCGCCTTGCGCGGGGATGATCCAAAATCCAAAGACCAGGAAATAATTGGCTAAGGCGTTAAATGCTAACCCTATAACAGCAATAATCATTGCTAAGTTGGGCTTAGCAATACCTTCAGAAAATAAGGTTAAGCTGGTGAATAAGGCCCAAAAAAACATGGCGGGTGCCAGCCATGTTATATAAGCACTGGCTACCTGTTGTGCTTTTGGGGTTAATGAAAAATAGGGCACTAGGTAATGTGCAGAAAAAATAACTAGGCTCAGTAATAAACCCCAGCAAGCGGCTAGATATAAGCCGTTTTGTAAAATTTTGTCTAGTTGTTTGGTTTGCTGGCCACCTATATGCCTAGCTGCGTAGGTGGCAATAATAATTAAGGCGCCAAAATTAAAGACGATTAAGGGGCTCCAAAAAGCAGCACCTAAAGAGACCCCTGCTAAGTCATCTAGGCTAGCGTGGGCGGAAAATAGCGCATCGGTAAAGGCCATGCCTATAGCGGCGGCTTCAGCTACAGCCATGGGTATGGCTAGTTGCAGTAGTTTAAAGAGTTCTTTTTTGTAGAGGGCAAAGCGCATGCTCTTAGGCCTCCTGCATGCGGCTATTAGTGTTTTTATTGACCACTAAGCTGGAGAGTAGATATTGGTAAAATAACCAGTTGGCTTTTTCCAGTTTTGTTAGCGGGCCCTGTGGTGCTTGCGCGGATGTTAGGCCTTTTATCCACGCCTGCATTAGTGCCTGGTCTTCTTGTTCGATAATGTTAAATTGTTGAAAAATCGTTTCTATGTCTGGGTTGTCGTCTTCGCCTTCAGGGACTAGTAGGAAGGCTTCAACCCTATGGCTATCTTTGTCCGTAGGGTAAATAATATTAATGTCGAAAAAACCACCCATAGTGCCTATAAGCAGGTTGGGGAATAGTGCGTAGTAAACAAAGCCTTGATAGTGCTGCTCTATGCTAGAGGGGGGAAATAAATCTAGCTTAATCGGCCCATGACTGCGGTCAATGTTTTTGCAGTAGGGGTTGATTAGTGCCGCATAACGCTGGTTACCATGATCTACATAGGTGCTACTGGCGCGAGATATTTTTTGAAAGCTATTAAAATGTGCGCCTATGTGATGATAGGATTCCATGGCAATTTCCATGGCCAATTTCCAATTACCTTGGTTGCTGGTTTTTGCGCTGCTCTGGTGTATGGCGTAGCGGCTAATATCGGCTTGTGATAATTGTTTCTCCAGAGCTTGTAGTTGCGTGGAGAATGCACCGGCTTGACCATTGATATTAATAAAAACAAAGCCCTGCCACTCATGTAGCCTATACTCTGGCAAGCTGGATTTTTTGTGTTGAGTGCTAAGCTGAGCATGAGGGGTATGGTTTAGTTGACCGTTGTTAATCTCGTAAGACCAGCGATGGAAGGGGCAGGTTATCTTCTCGATATTACCCTTGTCTGCGGAGATATCGGACTTGCTGTTTTTTTTAGCCAGCGTGGGGCAGGCAGCCATGTCCATGGCGCGGTGGCGGCAAATACGGCTATAGGCTCTCAGCTGCTGTTGTTCATCACGCAGTAGAATAAGTTTATGATCATAAATATCTTTTAAAACATAATCGCCGCAATTAGGTATCTCTTTAGCCAGTCCTAGGCAAAACCATTGCTCTTCAAAGCTGGAGCGTTTTTCCCAGTAAAAAAATGATTCGTCTGTATAGGTGTGAGCGGGTAGGGAATAGGCCTCACCTAGGGGTAATAGGCAACGTTGTAACTCCGCATTGAAGTCCATTTCATCATCCTTATGGCGCAGGCCGTGCCTACGGCATTTTTAGGTGTTTTTGTTGTTGTTACTACTATCGGCGTAATATTTATTTTATTTAATTTTTTAAATGACTTAGCTTTGACTTAACCCTATTTTAAACCTGTAGAATAGTCTGCTACTGTGTTGTTTTGGTGGGGAGGTTGGTCGTAGAATAGCTATAGTGCAGACTATTGTTACGGCCAGAGCGGTGCTGCTAGAGAGGTTTGATGTGCTGTGGTATTAATATAAATAACTCGAGGATACAATTATGGAAATACAAAAATATATAGACGATTATATGCCTGTGGTTATGGAGTATGGCGTAAAGCTAGCGTTGGCTGTTGTTATATTTATAGTCGGTAAAATCATCGCTAAATACATTGCAAGCGCCGTGAAAGGCTCAATGGTAAAAAGTGGTGTGGATAGCACCATTAGTATCTTTGCTGCTAATTTAATCAATGGCCTGCTGCTAGCTTTTGTGGTGATTGCTGCGCTAGGGCAAATAGGCATACAAACGGCATCATTTGTCGCCATTGTTGGTGCGGCAGGTTTAGCTGTGGGTTTGGCCTTGCAGGGCTCACTGGCAAATTTTGCCTCAGGTGTACTTATTATCTTGTTTCGCCCCATTAAACTGGGCGATTTCATCGATGCCGGTGGCGTTATGGGGTCGGTAAAAAACATCAGTATTTTTAGCACTATTTTAAAAACGGGTGATAATAAAATCATTACAGTGCCAAATTCGCGTATTATGGGGGGGCCTATTACCAATTTCTCCACAGAGGCTACTAGGCGTATCGATTTAATTGTAGGTATATCCTATGATGCCGATATACGTAGAGCTAAAGAAGTACTTAATGAAATTGTGGGCGCGGATGAGCGGGTGTTAGCTGAGCCTGCGGTGACCATTGCAGTATCTGAGTTAGGTGAATCTTCGGTTAACTTTGTAGTACGCCCCTGGGTTAACTCAGCTGATTACTGGCCAACGAAGTTTGATATCACTGAAAAAATTAAGTTGCGATTTGATGAAGAGGGTATAGGTATACCTTATCCACAAATGGATGTGCACTTACACAAAGAAGTAAGCTAATAGTAAAGCTTATCAATAAAATTTGGAGTTTATTATGATGAAAACAACATTAGTTACAGCTATTGCCCTGTCTATAGGCAATATTGCTCTTGCTGACGACCATAGCGGCCAGTGGTATATCAACCCTATGGTAGGTCACCAAAAGCCCGATAACGAAAGAAAGCTAAATGAAGATGTAGTCTATGGCGTGGGTCTGGAGTATCAATATAACGAGTCGTGGGGTACTGAATTAAAATACCTGCAGGGTTCCATGGATAGCGAAGGCGCTCCGGGCAATGATGCTGACATGAAGCATTTACTGTTGGAGGGGATGTATTACTTAAATGCCTTAGGTAATAAAAAGTTTTCACCTTACTTGGCTTTAGGTTTGGGCCACCAAGAGTATGACTACGACTTATCAGATAAAAATGATGAAACTACAGCGACTTTTGGCCCCGGTTTTCGCTATGCTTTTAGTGACCGCTGGTCTACAAAAATTGACTACCGTCTGGTTCACGCCTTGGACCATAGTGAAAACGACGGTTTGTTAACCGTTGGCTTAAGCTATGCCCTAGGTAAAGCTGCTGCTAAGCCAATGGCTGCAAAAGCGACTGTAGCCGATGCCGATAAAGATGGCGTTATCGACAGCCAAGATCAATGCCCTAATAGCCCTATGGGTGTAGCGGTAGGCAGCAACGGTTGTGAGCTAGATTCTGATAGAGATGGGGTGGTTAACTCTATGGATCAATGCCCTAATACGGCTGCAGGCGCTAAAGTTGATGCTAAAGGCTGTGCCGAAAAATTGACTCGCACTGAAACCATAGCCTTAAAGGTTTCTTTTGCCAGCAGCTCGGCACAACTGACCAACAACTTTATGCCTGAAGTCGAAAAAGCAGCGGCCTTTATGCGTAAATACGCATCGGTAACCGCGGTTATTGAAGGCCACACCGATAGCAGTGGTGGTGCCGCTTTTAACCAGCGTTTATCACAGAGTCGTGCTGAATCGGTACGTGATGTATTGATTAGCCAGTTTGGTATAGCCGCCAATCGTCTAAGCGCAGTAGGTTATGGTGAAGATAAGCCAGTAGCCGACAATGCCTCTGTCGAAGGCCGCAAAACTAATCGCCGGGTAGTAGCAGTATTTAAGGCGCAAGTAACGGAGTAATAGCGTGTTATTTTAGCCTATTAAAATCAAAGCCCGCCTCGTGCGGGCTTTTTTATTATTGGGTAAAGAAAGCATTGTTTGATCTATAAATAAGGTGTTGAATGGTGGTTACTCTTATGACCTGTTAAATAGGATGATAAGTTAAACACCATCTTAAGGATTTTTTACATGAAATATATGAAAACACTATTATGTTTGTTACTCGCGACGTTGAGCCTAACTGTTTATGGCAGCGATACAGGACCTGTACTTAATGCACCGTTAATTACCAGTTCTTCTATTAGCAATATTCGCCAACCTGATGCGCAGGTATTTAGTAGTGGCCAACCCAGCCAAGATCAGCTGCAGCTGTTACAGCGGGCGGGCATTAAGCATATTGTTAATCTACGTCCCAGCGAGGAAATAACTTGGGATGAGAGGGCCGCAGTTCTCGCTTTGGGAATGCAATATCACTCTATTCCGGTTGCCGGGGCCGCCGATATTACTGTAGAGAATGCGGAAAAATTAGCGGCTTTATTATCGCAACTCGATGGCGAAGCCAGCTTACTGCATTGCGCTAGCGGCAATAGAGTGGGTGGTTTAATGGCGGTGATAGCCGCTAAGCTGCACGGTCAACCTATTGAGGATGCCTTACTGGAAGGGCAGCGCTGGGGTTTAACTGGATTGACACCGGTGGTGCGAGCTAAACTTTCTCAACCTTAAGCAATTACATTATTTAAACTATGCCTTTTATTTCCGTACGTGACATATCCCTTTATTACCAGATAAAAGGCAGCGGCCCTAAGTTGCTTTATATTAATGGCACTGGCGCAGACTTGCGCAACAAGCCTAATATTTTTGACTCGGTTTTAGCTGAGCACTTTACTATTCTGGCTTTTGATCAGCGTGGCCTAGGGCAAAGTGGTAAGCCTGATTATCCTTACAGTTTGCAAGATTATGCCGATGATATAGCGACATTATTAGTGGCGTTAGAGTGGTCGTCCTGCTCGGTGATGGGTGTTTCTTTTGGCGGCATGGTGGCGCAACACTTTACGCTGAGCTATCCACAGCGGGTGCAACGTTTGGTGTTGGCTTGTACTTCAAGTGGTGGTGAGGGGGGCGACTCTTTTGCTATGCATAGCCTAGATGCTCTGCCACCTTATGAGCGAGCTAAACGTTTCTTAGAGCTAAGTGATACTCGCCGTGACCTGTCATGGCAGCTCAGCCATACCGATACTTTTCAGCGCTTAATCGATTATCAGTTGGCCGCTAAAGCAATAGGTGAAAATGAGCCTAACCATGAAATAGGTAGGCTGCGCCAACTAGCAGCCAGAATAGGCCATGATACCTACCAACGTTTACCACAGTTAAATATGCCAGTATTAATTTGCGGCGGCCGCTTTGATGGCATAGCGCCCGTGGCTAATTTACACGCCATGCATCAGCAAATCCCGCATTCACAATTGCAATTATTTAGCGGCGGCCATTTATTTTATCTACAAGATAGCCGCGCTTTTAAACGCATTAGTCGTTTTTTAATGGGCGAGCACGATGGGGGGTAGCAATAGGTGCTTGTGGCGTTAGCCTAGCTAAGGGCGGGGTTATTTTTAGAGGAAAGGATTACCCTGTATATTGTTATGGGGGCTGTATTAATTTTGGCCGATGTCTATTTGAGAACCCGCTTGGTAGCGCAATTTTTAAGCGTAAAAAACACAAATAAGCCTATAAAATAAGCGTTTATTTGCACGGGTTCATTTTTAATCATAATGCTGAAGGGCCTATAGCCGGTACCTTCGCCAGCTTTATCACTGGACTCTGCACAGACTTATCCACAGATATTGTGGATAACAGAAAAGAATGAAAAGTGAGCTAAAAAACAAGTTGCAAGCTGCAAGAGGTAAGCTTCAAGATAAAAGAAAAGGCTTGCTAGGTTTAGGTATAACGTTAAGCTTTTTACAGTTTACAGTTTACAGTTTACAGTTTACAGTTTACAG
>TARA_R110002096_G_scaffold22547_8_pt1 | contig 38236 bp, 34 predicted proteins | sample TARA_R110002096 | Tara Oceans TARA_R110002096 (sample SAMEA4397295) | marine metagenome | biome: Polar Biome; feature: [DCM] deep chlorophyll maximum layer (ENVO:01000326); material: water (ENVO:00002006), including particulate matter (ENVO:01000060) such as... | depth 35 m
AGATCGTCAGCGACAGGTCACCTCCGGCAAATGCTGCTTGCCCGGACATCTTGAGCCAGGCAAACCAGCCGATGGCAAATGGCGCAAGTAGGACCGTTTCAATAAACAGGCCGGGCATGCCGCCAATCACGACCCGTTTGCGGATCGCGGCATAGGCCGTAAAACTAATTGCGAGTGCCAGTGACACCCATGGCACCTGCCCGCCTTTGAATGTGAGAATCAGCACACCGCTGGCCGCCAAAGCTACGGCGAGGCCTTGCAATCGACGCAGGCGTTCTCCGAAAAAAACGACGCCGACCAGCATATTGGTCAATGGGTTGATGTAGTAACCCAGACTCGTTTCAAAAATTCGATTATCCTGAATCGCCCAGATGTAGACGAACCAGTTTGCGGCTATCAAGAACGCCGACAGCGTTAACCAGCGCAGCATGTCGATGTTCGTGAATGCCCGGCCAACCTCGGCCCACTGCCGGCGAAAGGCAATTATGATTGCCCCGAACGGGATCGCCCACATCACCCGATGGGTAATGACCTCCCACGGGTGAACGTCTCCGACGATCTTGAAATAGACCGGCAGGAAACCCCACAGCGTATAGCAGAGCAAGCCGGCGACAATGCCGTCTCGTGTGTCTTTATTGATCGTCGCCAAACCGGGAGTGCTCAGGGTTACCGCCCGTCACGGGCAAAGGGCGTATTCTGACCGTTTTGACGGCGAAAATCCGTCAAATTCGCGAATCCCGCCGATTCCGGGCAAAAGCCGGATAAATCCCGTCAGAAAGCCAGTCTGCCACCTATTTCTGTGACATAACTCCATGAAATTTGGCGCCATTGGACCCAAACTGATGGCTTGGTATGGCCGTAAAAAAGGCGGCCAATCGCTACTGATCGGATTGCTATGTACGAACAACACTTCGGGCTCAGGAAACGACCTTTTCATGCCAGGGCCACCGGTTCCAGCGTCTTTGTCGGGCCGCAGATCGCGGCTGCAATGGCCGGACTGAAAAAAGCGCTGCAGACGAGTGACGCGATAGCGACGGTTTCGGGTCCGGTGGGCACTGGAAAAACGACCCTGGTGCTGAAAGCACTCGACGCGATTGCCGAGAAATACAAGATCATTGTTATCGGCCGGATGCGTCTGCAGAGCGACGATGTACTTGAACTCCTGCTTGACGAACTTGGCATCGATGCACAGCCGCAGGGAACGATACAGAAGTTCAACGCGTTCCGACGACAGCTGCAGGAATTCGAAGATAGTGAAACACGAATTTTTGTGGTCGTTGAAGACTGCGCTCGTCTGAGCGTCGACACACTCGCGGAGATTGAGGCACTGACCGCCGCCGATGCTGGCGTCTCCAATGGCACCAGCGTTGTTTTGATGGGAGACGATGACCTCGGAGCCTTGCTGACCGATCCACAGCTCAGTCGCTTGCAACAGAGAGTCCGAAAACGATTGCTGACGGTTCCGCTCTGCCCGGCAGAACTGCGCGGTTACCTGCGGCACTGCTTTCGCCTGGCCGGTGGCGATTTCGAACAGCTGTTTGAAGCCAACGCCCCTGCCCTGTTGCATCATCTTACCGGCGGTATTGCGCGTGTCGCGAATACCGTACTCGATGCTGCGTTGACCGTGGCCGCTGAACAAGGCGCAGAGACTGTCTCGTCAGCACTGCTTGCCCGAGTCGCCGAAAACGAATTTGGCCTGAGTGCTGCGGACTTCGACCTTACACCTGAGCCTGCTGCTGATGCCACCGTGCCCGCCGAGCCCGCCCAGCCAACTGTAGCCGAAGAGCCGCTCAAAGAAGTGCAGTCGGACGAAGCTGACAAACCTGCCGAAGCAGTCGCAGCCGGGAAGCCGATCGATACGCCTGAGCCCGCGAGCGAGCCTGAAGTATCCGAGGAACCGGTCATCGTATTTGCGGACGTAGCACACGATGAGGACCTGCCGGAACTCATTCAGGACACGTTGCCCGAACTGCAGGTACTGAACCCCGACCTCATGGCAGACGAAAGTACAGCGGAGTCCGCTGCCGAATCCCCAATTCCCGAACTCGAACCGGAGCCCGCTGCAGAATCCACTATCCCCGAACTCGAACCGGAGCCCGCTGCCGAATCCAAGATTCCCGAACTCGAGCTGGAGCCCGCCGTTCAATCATCGATCCCGGAACTCGCACCGGAGTCCGAAACACTGCAAGCGTGGGATCGTGACCCAACCCTGGCGGAACTCAAGCCCGACATCGCAGCCCTTGAGGAAGCGATGGCTCTTACACAAAGCCCGGAACCGGAAAAGGCAGCAATCGAAACGAGTCAGGCGACCGAAAGCCACACCGAGTCTGCAGTATCGATTCCTGAGATTACGCTTGATCATGCGATCAGCCAAAGGATCGAAAGCCAGTTAATCGACGAGCCAGGGGCAGTCAGCCCGGCACGCCCGGAGCCAGAAAGTGCCCCGGAAGCAAAACAGGAAATCCCCGCAGCGGCGGCAAGCCCCGACACCGCCGAGGACAAGCCTGCCAAGGCTGATGGCGAAATGGAAAAAATTGCCGCCGAGCTTTCGCGTGCGAAATCACTGGAGGATGTTGACGACAGAATGGCGGAAACGCTGTTTGGCGAGGAACTAAGCCTGGCTGCTTCGCAATTTATCGCACCGCCTGCCGCCGCCGAATCCGCACAAGCGGATGTCGATGCTGTTTTGCAAACAGACCAGGTCATCGCAGAGCCGGCGGTCGCGAAGCAACAGGTGTCAGCGGCCAACGGCACATCAACGGATATCGAAGTGACACTGCAAGCATCGCAGAATGGCGATGAGCATGGAGGCATGGACCTTTCCGCATCGCAGCGCCTGAAAACTGTGCGCGCACTGAATGCCGATCTGCACCCGTCTCTGCGCGACCCGGAAACACCGGCCGCCAATGACTCGCCGCCAACCTCAGAAGGCGCACCCGAGTCAATTGAAGACCAGATCAATGTTTCGATGACACAAACAATGAAAGCCCTGAAAATGCCATCATCGGCATCCGACGACGAGGAACAGGTGATGAAGGGCAAGAGCGGATTTTTCAGCCGCTTTAAACGATCTTAATCGGCTCTCTGCGGTGCAACTGCAAGGCCATGATGACGGCTCCGTGACACTGCCATGAGGCGACTGTACTCAGGACTCGAAGCCTGGCGACATACTGTCGAGACATCACCGCGCCGCGATATTGTTGCGAGCTATCTGCCGCTGATATTGAGCGCAGCGGGTGGACTTGGGGTACTGCCTTTCATGGTGCTCCGCTATCTGCAAGGCGAGTGGATTGCCGCCGTCGTCGATACGGTTATCGTGGTCGGTTTTCTATGCCTCGGCGTTTACGTATTTCGGACCCGCCGTATCCGCTTCGCGAGTATCGCAATTTCGTTGTTCTGTGTGGCAGGCGTGTTTTCGACCATGTACCTGATCGGCCCTCACCAGGCCTACTGGATATACCCTGTCCTGATGGCGATCTTTTATCTGCTGCGACCTGTCGAAGCACTGGCGCTTGCTGTTGTCACTATTGCAGGACTGGTGCCACAGCTGGTTGGGCACGTCGATGCGCATTCCGCAACCACTATTCTGATAACAATTGTCGTAATGAGTTCTTTCGCATTCGGGTTTTCGTTAATCACCAATCGCCAGCGCGATCAACTTATGAATCTGGCGACAAAAGACCCATTGACCGGCGCCGGAAACCGGCGTCATTTTGATCAAAAGCTGCTGGAACTGATTAACGAAAAGCGGCGTTCATCGACTGCGGCAAGCTTGCTGTTGCTCGACCTCGACAACTTCAAGGATGTCAACGACATATACGGACACGCAGCGGGAGACAAAATACTCAAGCAGATAACAGAAATCATAAACCTGCGGATACGCGTAACGGACACGCTGTATCGCATCGGTGGCGAGGAGTTTGTCGTGGTACTCGAAGGTCAGGCGCTTGACCGGGCGTCGCATCTTGCAGAGCAACTGCGCACGCTTGTCGAGGCCAATGAATTGCTGCCCGACCAAGCCGTCACGATATCGCTCGGTGTTGCCGAGCTACGACCGGATGAATCACCTGTAGACTGGCTACATCGCGCTGACGAAGCCCTTTATGCCGCAAAAAATGCCGGACGGAACCTGAGCCGGATTGCCGCCTAGGCCGCCTGCGCCAGTTTTTCCTCCACCCAACGCAATACGATTGTCTCGAGCATCGCCAGTGGCACAGCGCCATTACCCAAAATAACATCGTGGAACTCCCTCAAATCAAAGCGATCACCCAGGTCATGTTCCGCGATACGGCGCAGCTCCCAGATTTTCAGTTCGCCCAACTTGTAGGCCAGCGCCTGACCGGGCCAGGAAATATAACGATCCACTTCCGCCCGAATATTGCCTTCGGACAGTGACGTGTTGTCGTGAAAGAAGTCCATCGCTTGCTGACGTGTCCAGCCCTGGGAGTGAATTCCGGTATCGACGACTAGGCGGCAGGCACGCCACATCTCGTAGCTCAAGCGGCCAAAATGCTCGTAGGGGGTCTGATAAATACCCATTTCCACACCCAGCTTTTCGGCGTACAGCGCCCAGCCCTCACCGAATGCGCTGAAATACAGGTTGCGCCGGAAATCCGGCGCGTTTTCCATTTCCGCGGATAAGGCATTTTGATGATGGTGCCCGGGCACGGCCTCATGCAAAGCGAGCGCCGGAATTTCATACAGCGGGCGCTGATCCAGGGCATGGGTATTTATCCAGAACGCACCGCCGGTCGGCGCATTCGGTGGCGCACCGTAATAGGCTCCGGTGGTGTAGTTGGGTGCAATTTCATCCGGTACCGGAACAATGCCATACGGCTGTCGTGGCAGCTTGCCGAAAAAACCGGGCATTGCGTAATCGATACGTTTCGCAATATAGGCCGTCTCTTTCAACAATTCTTCTTTGCTGTCGGCATAAAACTGCGGATCGGTACGAAGAAAATTACCGAAATCCGCAAAGTCACCGTCAAAATCAAGTTCTGCGATGATCTCATCCATTTCCGCGCGGATACGTTTTACTTCATCAAGGCCGATGCGGTGAATCTCATCCGACGTAGCATCAGTCAGCGTTGTATAGCGCTTGATATTAAACGCGTAGTAGTCCTTGCCTTCGACAAGATCTTCAGCACCGATGCTATCGCTGGCCCGGTATTCTTCCCGAAAAAACTGTGCAACTTCGGCAAAGGCCGGTAACACCTTGTCACGAATGACCGCTCGGCCCTGCTCGCGCAGTCGATCCTGCTCTGCAGCAGAGATACGATCACTCATATCGACAAACGGTTCAAAAAAACTGCTGTCTTCAGGATCGTCCTTCACCTGTGCATCGAGTGTTGGCAATACACCGTCGATAACAATCTGCGGTAATACGAAGCCGTCACGAACTCCTGCACGCAGGTTGTCCAGATTTTCTGCAAAGTAGCGAGGAATTTCGGACATTCTCGAAAGGTAATCTTCGTAGTCGGAAACACGCTGCATGGAAACACCATTGCTCGCCGTTAACGCGTTCATGAAGAAACCGGAAAAGGTATTGAACGGAATTCTCGTCAACTCTAACTCGGCCGCACCAATCGAGTCTTGTAGCACCCATTGAAACAACTCGGAATTAATACGTCCGTCTGCGCTCAGCTCGTTCGTGTCTATATCCCGTGCCCGACGCAGGAATGCTCGTTCAGCCTCCAGCCGTCGTTGTTCGTCGGCGACTGTGACGCCGGGAAGCCGATCATTGTAGTCACTGACGCCTACGGCCGTCGCGGCTGTCGGGTATTCCTGAAGCGTGAATTGCCAGTGCTCGTCGATTAGTGCGTTGAGCTGCTCTTCAGCGGCGACAGCCGGCGCTGCAGATGCTGCTGTCGCATCGACATCGTCCGGCACACTGCACGCTGTTGCAGTCAGGCAGAGAAGAATCGCAGCACAGAGTCGAAACCCGTTCATAGTTTATTCCTGCAGACTTTGCTCGAGTGCTTCAATTCGAGCCGCTTCGAATTCGTCACCCGCGACCCAACTCGGCATTTCATCCGCGTTGGCAATCGCCAGCCCGGTCCAGTAACCAAGTAGTGCATCCTGAATCATCCCATCAAGATTCCAGTTTGGATCGTACTCGTCACTCGGCTGGTGGTAGTTCACCTCGGTATAGTGATTCTGTTGTTGTCGACCCCACTCGGGTGGCCGGTCAATAAAGTCGGTGCCGGTGTCCAGGTACATCGCGGGCACGCCAATCTTGGCGAAACTGAACTGATCCGAACGATAGAAGTAGCCCTTATCTGCGAACTGGTCGGGTTTGACAACTCTGCCCTGCTCATCAGCAATCATAGTTACAATTTCGTCAATTGATGATTTACCAAGGCCGATGTAGGTCACATCGTGCGTATGGCCCCAGACGTTGCCGCCGTCATAATTCAGATTGGCGGCGATTTTTCCCGGCGGGAAAGTGGGATTGGACGCGTAGTACGCAGATCCCAGCAGCCCCTGCTCTTCGGCACCCACCAACGCAAATAACATCGAGCGCCGCGGTGCTTCGGGCAATGCCTTGACGGCTTTTGCGATCGCCAGAATTTGAGCAACACCAGTCGCATTGTCAAAAGCGCCGTTATAAATCGCATCACCCTCTTCGTTGGGGGTGCCGATGCCGAGATGATCGTGGTGCGCCGTGTAAATGACGACCTCATCTTTTAATTCGGGATCACTGCCCGGAATTAAGCCCAGCACGTTGCCCGACCGAACTCGTTGAATGTCGACGTCCATGGCAATCGAGGTGCTGATACCAAGTGGCACCGGCTTGAAATCGCGGTTGTAAGCCTGCTCGCGCAGCGCGTCGAGATCCTCCCCCGCCATCGCCACTAACTCGCGCGCACTGTCTTCAGTCAACCAGCCCTTTACAGCACTGCGCGGTTCATCACCGGCTGGCAGTTCAAATTGCACGCCCGTCCAGGACGTTTGCACGACCTGGAACGGGTAACCTGCGGACGGCGACGTGTGAATGATAATTGCGCCAGCCGCTCCCTGGCGGGCCGCGCTTAAGTATTTGTAGTCCCAGCGACCGTACCAGAGGCGCTTTTCGCCACCGAATAACTCAGGATCCCAGTCCGGGTCATTGTTCATCATCAACAATACTTTGCCAGTGAGATCAACGCCCTTGTAGTCATCCCAATCGTATTCCGGCGCCTGAATACCGTAGCCGACAAAAACAACTTCGGCGTCTTCGAGGCCGGTCCGGATTTCCTGCACGCCGCTACCGACAATAAATTCATCCCACTGCTCAAACGTCAGCGACTTACCGTGTCCGTTAAACGTCCACTCGTCCGGCTGCGAAGCATTGATGCCGACCAGGTCAAAGGGCTGATCCCATTCGCCGCCCGCTGCGCCCGGTTCAAGACCCAGTTCCGCCATTCGCCCCGCGAGGTATTCTCGCGTCATATCGTCGCCGCGACTGCCCGGCCCCCGGCCCTCGTAACTGTCCTGTGAAATCTCCTTGATGATTTCACGCATGTATTCATCCTGAATTTGCAGAGCGGCTTGTTCGGCGCTGACATTCATCGCAGCAGAATTGGCCACGGCATCGTCGGCAACTTCAACCGGTTCTGTTTTGCCGCAAGCGAGCAACATGCTGCTGCACGCGATCATAAGGACTGTCAAATAGTGCTTCACTGTTTCACTCCAGAATTATTCAAATAGTTCCGCCAGGAAATTTTGTGCAGCAATCCACGAACGGCGGTCGGACGCAGCATCATAAACGGTGCCACGAGAAGTGTCATTCGCGGCGGGATATGTGAAAGCATGTTGAACATTGCCATAGCCGTGCAGCTGCCAGTCGATATCCAGCGCCGACATCTCCGTGGCAAATGAAAGTACCGCGTCCGGCGGTGCCATCGGATCATCCCAGCCATGCATTGCCAGAACCTTGACCTTGCTGTTCGACACTTCGATATTGCCCGGCGCATTCAGCAAGCCATGAAAACTGGCGACGCCTTTGACATTGGCATCCAGGCGAGCAAGATCGATAACACTGAGCCCGCCGAAGCAAAATCCGATTGCGGCACAGCATGCGGCGTCAACCTCCGGTTGCGTTTGCATCGTCGCCAATGACAACAGAAGCCGCTGCTGCAGTTCGCCACGATCCGCAAGCAAGGTTTCCATTTGTGCGCGCGAGTGCTCGTCGGAAACACCGGTATTCGATGCGCCGTAAACATCCAGTGCGAATCCTGCATAGCCCAGCTCAGCCAATTGCCTGGCCCGGTTATCTTCAAATGCCGTACGGCCGCGAATCGTGTGTGCTACCAGCACACCGGGTCGTGGACCTGCTACAGAATCGTCCCACGCCAATAATCCTGAGTACGTGTTTTCACCCTGACCGTATTCAACGGTCCGTGTTTGTATTGCCATACTTTTGTCCTGGATGCTTAACCCTAGCGGCGTCGAACGATAAACACTTCATAGCGGCCTTCCGGGCCGATAAACCAGGACGCCACCGTACTGGTAATACTGACAATCAATGCGCCGAATAGTGCGGACCAGAAACCCGCGATATTAAAATTATCGAGAAATGCTGCGACCAGGCCGAACATCGCCGCATTCAGCACGAAAATGAACAAGCCGAGCGTAATAATCGTCAGCGGCAATGTCAGGAGAAACATGATGGGTCGAACGAAGCCGTTGACCAGCCCGAGTAACAACGCGGCCAAAATAAAACTTCCGGCGCCTTCGATCCATACTCCGGGTACCAGTTTCGAGGCAAGTAAAAGCCCGAGCATCGTAATTAATGTGCGAATGATAATGCCGTTCATAGCGCTATTATGACATCAGTACGACTGCGAGTTCTGCGCCAGTTTGCTACTATCCAGTCGCCGCGCCCGTAGCTCAGTCGGATAGAGCACCAGATTCCTAATCTGGGGGCCACAGGTTCGAATCCTGTCGGGCGCGCCATTTTTCACGTCGCCTTCTTCCCGCCGCTTGCCGAACAACTCGACCCACGGGGATCCTTGACTAGACGAGCAAGTAGTTGAGCGCCGGGTACCGGCCGCTCCTGGCAAGACATGCCTGTTTCTCGATTTCGCGGCAGCGTGGGTCGGGCGCGACCGATACCAATTCCTGGCGAATAGCTGTCACTGCCTTTTTTTTCATAGTAATAAATGGCACTAGTGCTGCAGCGCAGCTGGCGTCCTCAATACTGGCTACGTAGCTGTTGAGCTCAAAGTATTGACGATAGGCAAGTTCGTATCGTTCCAGCAAGTTGAAAGTCACCGGATCAAACATGAGATCGATCAGGTGCCGGGTCGAGTAACTGCTGGACATCGACAACATGTAGCGACGATGAGCGGCCAAAACTGCATTCTGGTACTCCATTGGTCCGTAGTATCGGGAAAAAAAGCGCCTGCGTTCCTCGCCCCGAATTTGATGATCGTGGATGTACTCGACCAAAGCGCGGCTGTGGACCAGGCGGATACTGGCAAGGCGAAGGTCAATAATCTGGCGCGATGCCTTGCGATGTTCGGCGACAGGCAGCAACAATTTCGCGTGTCGCGATTCCCAGTGCAAATGCAGCTTGCGATCGGTGAGTATTTGACGGGAAATTCGTGACTTCTGATCGGCACTCGACTGGCTGGCGTCCAGCAGACACTGTTCGGATTCATGCATCAGGCGCCTGTGGCACCGTGTCAAAAACCGCGACATTTCTCGCTCCAGCCGAAGCACGAATTTCAGGCAATACTTGGCGCTTACAAGACACTACTCCGATGCGGCACATACTCAATATGGTAAATCCTGTATATTCAATGCAGGTTTCCCCTCCCATGGATCAGACACTTGCCCGTGATTCCCGAGATTCGTGACGCTACATCGGCCGATGGCGCAACAATTACTGCGTTTAATTCGAAACTTGCCGAGGAAACGGAAGATCGTTCGTTACCCCCCCGGATTATCGCAGCGGGCGTTGCCGCTTTGCTCGCGGATCCTGCAAAAGGTCGTTACTGGGTTGCAGCGGTAGATGGAAAACTGGTTGGCCAGATCATGGTCACCTATGAATGGAGCGACTGGCGTAACGGCACGCTGTGGTGGATTCAGAGCGTTTATGTGCATCCCGATTATCGACGTCGAGGTATTTACAAGGCCCTGTATCAGCATGTCGAAGCGTGTGCGAAATCGTGCGAGGATGTGCGTGGTCTGCGCCTGTACGTTGAAGACAGTAACCGGCGAGCGCAACAAACATACGCCGCATTAGGCATGACTGATTCGCATTACCGGGTACTGGAATCCATGTTCGGGGATAACGAATGCTAAGCGCAGGCGCAAAGGCACCGGAATTCGTATTGACCAGCTATGAAGGCATTGATACATCGCTGACTGATTTACTCGATAACGGTCCGTTGATTTTGTATTTTTATCCGGCGGACTTTACCCCCGCCTGCACCAAAGAAGCCTGTTCAATTCGAGATAGCCACCGCGATATCCAGGCGGTAGGTCTCAATGTCGTCGGAATTAGCCCGCAGGACGAGGACAGCCACCGGCGATTTCGTGAGCAGCACGATCTGCCTTTTATCCTGTTGAGCGACCCGGACAAAGTCGCGATCAAAATGTACGACGTGGACGGTCCTTTTGGCGTCGGCGTGCGGCGCGCAACCTTTCTGATCAACCAGGACCGGACCATCAAGGACGCGATTATGGCGGACGTTCGAGTCAGCCGACACACGGAGTTTATTCGCAAAGCCGTAATACTGCGTGAGACCGCAGGCCTGAAGGAGGAGTGACTATTCGCCCTGCACGGTAACGATCATGCGCCGCGCATGTGGCGCATGTCGGTGCTCCCAGAGATAAATGCCCTGCCACGTCCCTAGCGCACAACGCCCTGCTTCGACCGGCAAATTCAAGTCCGACTGGGTAAGTATGCTGCGAATATGCGCCGGCATGTCGTCCGGGCCTTCGGCCGTATGAGTGAACATTGGATCGCCGTCGGGAACCTGCCGGGCCATGAACGTTTCCAGGTCCCGCATCACGTCCGGATCCGCATTTTCACAAAGCATCAGGGACGCGCTGGTGTGGCAAATGAACACGTGACAGATACCCGTGGTGATTCCGGATCGAGCGACCAGGGACTGTAGACGGGAACTCAGGTCGTATGTACCGCGACCGTCAGTGCTAACCTCAAGTTGATCGCGATAAATCACGATGCCGGGACGTACGGCTCCCCGTAGCGCAACCGGATCGTTTTGGTTTTACCAAACCACGGGATAGTGACGATATAGAGATTGTCGTATTCAGCTTCATCGATCGCCGGAACGTTCTTGCTGGCGCCCATATTGTAGATCAACGCGGGTAACGTATTGCTGTGACCAACCACCAGGATAATCTTGCCTTTGTGCGAGCGGACAATGTCATCCATGATCGTTTCGGTATTGGCCGCATCGTAGGAAGTTATCGGTAGCCCCAACGCGGTGGCCGTCGGCCGGGCCGTTTCTTCGGTGCGTCGATATGACGTCGAATAGACAGCATCGACACCCGCCACAACATCTGCATCGACCAGTTGTCGCGCGAGTTCTGCTGCACGGACTTGCCCCGCAGCGCTCAACCCGGGATCGCTTCCTTCGACCGCCGCTTTTTCGGCATGCCGGACAAAAATGACCGTCGTCGTCGCTTGCGATTCAAAAAACCATGCCAGGCACACCGCAATTGCCGTGTAGATAATGACGACCTGGATACGACGGCGGCGGCGGCGGCGGCGACGCTCCGCGTCTGAGAGGGAATTGCGCATGGGTTGCGACTTTACTCGTCCTTGTCGTTGTCGGCAACGACCCGGAACTCGCCTTCGATGACGCCAGGAGCCGTCTTGCGCGCCGCTTGTTCGTGCGGCCCACGGCGGCGTTGCAACTTCCGCTTAAGCCACCAGACGCGAATACCAATGACCGATGCCATGACAAGTATCAGGCTGCCAATGATCACGAATGCAAAAAAACCAAGCACGAGTGACGCAGCGATCGCCAGGACGCCGACGATAATTACAAAGATATTGGCAATCGGATTGCCGGCAGGCAAGCCACTGAAATTGGACGAATACTTCAAAGCGATTTCCTTAATTAGTCACGTCGCGGGTGAGCCGAACAGCAATGATGAGGCCAACGCGGCAAAGTGCAATAGCCATCCAGACAATAATCCACATGAATTATTATTTATCAATTACTTATGCGTTTTTCCTAGACTGATTATCAAGTCAGGTTCACGCATTTCTTGTACCTGAGACCGACAAATCCTGCCGCGATTCACAATTTTTGGCGAATCATTTCGTCCAGCAGGTTGAATACTCGTGGCGCTGCAAGCACAATGCGCTCGCGCTCAATCTGACACGGAGAGGTGGCAGAGCGGTTGAATGCACTGGTCTTGAAAACCAGCAAGGGTTAATAGCCCTTCGTGGGTTCAAATCCCACCCTCTCCGCCACTACGTATAAGAGGGGTCAAAGCCGACCAAAGGCTCTGACCCCTTTTTCGTCCACGGAGTTTTCTCAGCAATGGCACAAATCGTACTAACAGGCTGCAATCGCGGCATCGGACTGCAAATCGCAACACAACTCAAAGCGCGGGGTGACGACGTCATTGGCGTGTGCCGCTCGGCCGGCGAAGAGCTGTCCGCACTCGGCGTCCGAATTATTGATGACATCGACGTTAGTGACGGCGCATCGGTCGCGAGCCTTGCCAGGCAACTGGATGACACCCGCATCGACATACTGATCAATAACGCCGGAATCCTGCGGCGCGACGAGTTTGGATCGCTGGACTACGATGCCATGCTCGAGCAGTACGTTGTGAATACGCTCGGCCCACTGCGCGTCACGGAGGCGCTGCGACATAATCTCGCGGAAGGCAGCAAGGTCGCGATCGTCTCCAGCCGCGTCGGCTCCATCGAAGACAACGGCTCCGGCGGCCACTATGGTTATCGGGCGTCCAAGACAGCGGTCAACCAGGTCGCGACCAACCTGATGCACGAATTCAAGCCCAGCGGCGTTGCCGTCGCTGTCCTGCACCCCGGGCTGGTCGCCACCGACATGACCGATGGTCAGGGAATATCGCCTGAAGACGCCGCAAAGGGCTTGATTCAGCGTATAGACGACCTCACTATGGAGAACACCGGCGGATTCTGGCACGCAGAGGGCTACAGGCTGCCGTGGTAGAATCCGTCACACGGATTAACCAGGAGAAACACGAATGCAAAACCAAGCCAATTCAATGGCACCAGTATCGAGCCTTGCCGTCGAGGATCGCTCCCAGTTCATATGGAAATGCTATGCACACGTCGTTGGTGCGATTCTGGCGCTGATCGCTGTCGAGTACTATTTGTTCAGTTCCGGGGTCGCCGGCGCGATTGCAGGCACATTGATGCAAAGTCCAATGTTGGTGTTAATCGGCTTTGTTGGTCTGAGTTGGGCAGCCAGTCACATGGCGCATCGGCTGGAATCGACTGCGGCTCAATACGCAGCATTTGCCTTGTTCGTCGTCCTGTGGGCCGTAATGTTCGTGCCGCTCCTGGGCATGGCGATGGTGATAGGCGCCGAGCGTGGAATCAATATTATTGAGGATGCTGCGATCGTTACAGTCGCAGGATGTGTGGGCCTTATCGCCACAGTCATGATCACCAGAAAAGACTTTTCCTTCTTACGCGGTATTCTGGTGTGGGGCCTGATGATTGCATTTGGGCTGATCCTCGCCTCGTGGGCATTCGGCTGGCACCTTGGAACATGGTTTTCTGTCGGAATGATCGGCTTTGCGGGCGTTGCCATTCTGTATGACACCTCGAACATCATGCACCACTACCCGCAGGATAAGTACGTGGCCGCATCGATGGCGTTATTCGCCTCTATCGCAATGATGTTCTTTTACATCTTGCGACTGTTCATGAGCCGCGACTAGCTTATCGGTTCTCAAAAGGCCGGAGCCTGAGAAGGCTTCGGCTTTTTTTATGCCTGGATGACCGTGTCACCTGCCATGTACGGCTGTAGCACGTCAGGAATGCGGATCGAACCGTCCGCGTTCTGGTAATTCTCCATCACAGCGATTAACGCCCTGCCGGCCGCAACGCCCGAGCCATTCAGTGTGTGAATCAATTCCGGCTTTCCGGTATCCGGATTCCGGCGACGCGCTTGCATGCGCCGCGCCTGGAAATCGTTGTAGTTGCTGCACGAAGAAATTTCACGGTACTTGCCCTGCCCCGGCAGCCAGACTTCAATGTCGTAGGTCTTGGCGGCACCAAATCCAACGTCTCCAGCACACAATGCAACCACGCGGTATGGCAGCTCCAGTCTTTGCAGGATGACTTCAGCGTGACCAGTCAGCTCTTCCAGGGCCTGCATCGAATCGCCAGCAGCAACGAACTGCACCAGTTCCACCTTTTCAAACTGGTGTTGGCGAATCATGCCGCGTGTATCTTTCCCGTAAGACCCGGCCTCCGAGCGAAAACACGGCGTATGAGCGGTGTAGCGCTGCGGTAGCTCGTTTGCCTCCAATAAAGTCTCGCGCACCAGGTTGGTCACCGGAACTTCAGCCGTGGGAATCAGGTAGAACGGGACCTCGTCATCGGTCTTGAACAGGTCTTCTTCGAATTTCGGTAACTGGCCCGTCCCGGCCAGCGCGTGAGCCTGTACCAGGAACGGCACATAAGTCTCTTTGTAGCCGTGCTCGCGTGTATGCGTGTCAAGCATGAACTGAATCAGTGCACGCTGCATCCGCGCCAGTTGTCCGGTCATGACAGCGAACCGCGACCCGGAAATCTTGCTCGCGGAGTCGAAATCAAGCATGCCGAGTTGTTCACCCAGGTCGATATGGTCGCGTGCATCAAAACCGGGATTCTTCACCTCACCCCAGCTTCTGAGCTCAACGTTGTCATCCTCGCTGCTGCCATCCGGAACGCTATCGTCCAGGAGATTCGGCATGTCGAGTTCAATTTCCGTCAGCTTCGCCTGCAATTCCTGCAATGCCGCTTCACTAGCCGCGAGCTTTGCACCAAGATCTTCAACTGCCGCAAGCAGTGGCGCGATGTCTTCGCCTTTCGCCTTGGCTTTGCCGATCGACTTCGCACTTGCGTTGCGTTCGCTTTGCAGCGCCTGTGTTTCGACCTGTAGTGACTTGCGCTGCTCTTCAAGCGCCCCATAGGCGTCGGCATCAAAGCGATAGCCACGGCGGGCCAGGTTGCTGGCAACGTCGCTTGCCGATTGACGGAGAATTTTCGGATCTATCATGTCTGTTTTTTCGATTGTGCGTTGCGTTGTGCGATTTCATCCAGTTTCTCGCGAATCCGGATCTCGAGGCCGCGAGGCACGGGATGATAATACTTCGCCGGGCTCATGTCGTCGGGAAAATAATTCTCCCCCGCCGCGAACCCATCGCCCTCGTTATGTGCATAGCGATAGTTTTCACCATGCCCCAGCTCCTTCATAAGCTGCGTCGGCGCATTGCGAAGGTGCATCGGCACTTCCAGCGAACCGAATTGCTGCGCATCCTCCAGCGCCGCCTTCGACGCTGTATACACGGCGTTGCTTTTTGCCGCGCAGGCGAGGTAAACCACCGCTTGCGCAATCGCCAGTTCACCCTCCGGGCTTCCCAGTCGCTCCTGCGCCTCCCAGGCGCTGAGTGCTAATTGCAATGCGCGCGGGTCCGCGTTGCCGATGTCTTCGGATGCAACGCGAATCAAACGCCTCGCGACATACAATGGGTCAACACCACCATCGAGCATGCGCATCAGCCAATACAGTGCCGCATCCGGATCGGTGCCGCGAATTGATTTGTGCAGGGCCGAAACCTGGTCGTAGAAATACTCGCCTTGCTTGTCAAATCGGCGTCGGCCGCCGGTTGCGACTTCAGCAACAGTTGCTTCGTCGATCACCCCGTCGTTCGCAAGGTCCGCTGCCAGCTCAAGCAAATTCAATGCGCGTCGCGCATCCCCATCCGCGGCTTTCGCGAGGGCTGTAACGAGATCGTCTGAAATGACGAATTGCCCGCCCAGTCCCCGTGTCTTGTCTTGCAGCGCTCGCTGTAAAATATCGGACAAATCGTCGCTCTGCAGCGTTTTGAGAACGTAAACGCGGGCACGGGACAGCAACGCATTATTGAGCTCAAATGATGGGTTCTCGGTGGTCGCACCGATAAACGTCAGTGTGCCGTTCTCGACGAATGGCAGAAAAGCATCCTGCTGTGACTTATTGAAGCGGTGCACCTCGTCAAGAAACAGCACCGTGCCGCGGTTTCGCATTTGCCGATGCTGTTCAGCTTCAGCCACTGCCGCGCGAATGTCCTTGACCCCTGCCATCACGGCGGACAAGGCAATAAAGTGTGAATCGGTGTTTGACGCAATCATGCGCGCCAACGTCGTCTTGCCCGTCCCTGGAGGACCCCAAAATACCATCGAGTGCGCGCGGCCCTGTTCGATGGCGCGCTGCAGCGGTTTTCCGTCAGCCAGCAAATGGCGCTGACCGAAAAACTCAGACAAGTTTGCGGGGCGCATTCTGTCCGCCAGCGGGCCATCCAACTCAACAGGTTTTGAGAACAAATCGGCCAATGTCAGGTAGGGTCGCTTGTGAACCGCGCTTCGAAATGCTGACACCAGCCACCGACACCGGCGATCGCGACCAGCAGGCCCGCTGCAATGCCAGCGGTATTGGCACCAACGTCAAACCAGTCTGCGGTTCTGTAGACGACCATGCGCTGGCAAACCTCGATCACCAGGCCGAATGCCATCAGCCCAAGCGCAATTCGCCAATAGGATTTGCTGCGGTATTGGCCTGCGAACCAGATCGTCAAAACGAAAAAGGTCACGGCATGCATCCACTTGTCGATACTTTGAATCCAGGCCAGGCCACGAACCTTATCGTCCCAGAACCAAACGGCCGGCATCAACGCGCCGATCAATACCAGGAACAACAGGCAGAGGCTGGCCGCCTGCCAGCGTCGGGCATGGCGTAGCGGCAACATCAGGGATTCATGACGTCGGCTGCCACGGGCGTGCCGACAAGGTCGACGTCATCCGGCAACTGAAATTCGAAGCGACCGGCATCGATCGGTTCGTTAATTATTACCTCGTCGAGCGCAATAAAAGTCGTTTGCTCAAGATTGTCGAAAAAAACCATGCGCCGCAATTGCTCGTCGATAAAGCCGAGTTCAACCCGGTTGAAACCACTGCTCTTATCTTTCGGTTCCAGGCGAACCCAGGTTGTCACTTTCTCAATAGTCGTACCGCCGTATTCGAACTGCTTCAGTGCATCGTCCGAACCGCCCAGCAGCAACGCCGGGGTGTTTGCCAGCGCTTCAGCCTGCGGTTTCACCGTAACCTGTTCAAGGTCCAGGTCGTAACTCCAGATATTGAGGCCGTCCGCAATCAGCCATTGCTCATAGGGTTCCGCATACGACCAGCGAAATCGCGTTGGTCGTTCAATCTCGAGCGTGCCACTGGTCCGGTCAACAACTTCGCCATTTGCGTCAATCAATGACTGTTCGAAACGGCATTCGAACGTGATGACCCGGGTTACGAAATCATCGAGCAAGCGCCGACCAAGGTCATCAGCACTGTCGTCCGCCAGCGCACTCGCACCCGCAAGAACAAGCGCTAAAAATAGTCCTGCGAATTTATTCATCTTTTGCTGCATTTGGTACCAATATTTCTCGCGAGCCGTTCGATTGCAACGGTCCGACCATGCCCGCTGCCTCCATGGATTCAACCATCCGTGCTGCCCGGTTGTAGCCAATCTTGAGCCGTCGCTGCACACCCGAGATTGACGCTTTACGAGTCTCGAGCACCACCTGCACTGCCTGATCGTACAACGGGTCCTGTTCTGCATCGGCGCCTGCATCACCGGGCTTGTCAATTCCGGTCAGTCCCGGAGTTGGACCCGACGGGCCCTCAAGAATTTCATCGATATAGCGCGGCGCGCCCGATTTTTTGAGGTGGCGTACTACCGTATGGACCTCATTGTCGGACACAAAAGCGCCATGCACACGCACCGGCAGTGACGTGCCCGGGGGCAAATACAGCATGTCACCGTGGCCAAGCAGGTTTTCGGCACCCATCTGGTCAAGAATGGTTCGCGAATCGACTTTCGCTGACACCTGGAAGGCGATTCGACTTGGGACATTCGCCTTGATCAGGCCGGTAATTACGTCAACGGACGGTCGCTGCGTCGCCAGTATCATATGGATTCCAGACGCCCGGGCTTTTTGTGCGAGCCGCGCAATCAGCTCTTCGACTTTCTTGCCAACGATCATCATCATGTCGGCCAGCTCATCGATAATAACGACGATGAACGGCAGTGGTGTCAACGTCGGGTGTTCGATCGGTTTGTCCGGATCAAAAATCTCCGGCGGTTTGAAAATCGGGTCTTTCAGCGGTTCGCCGGCAGCAATCGCGTCACGCACCTTGCGGTTGTAGCCGCCGATATTGCGTACGCCCAGTGCCGACATCAGCCGGTAACGCCGGTCCATCTCGGCAACACACCAGCGCAAGGAATTGGCCGCTTCTTTCATGTCGGTGACAACCGGAGCCAGCAAATGGGGAATCCCCTCATACACCGACAGCTCCAGCATCTTCGGATCGATCATGATCAGCCGCACATGTTCGGGCTGGGTCTTGTAGAGAATACTCAGCACCATGGCGTTGATACCGACCGACTTGCCGGCGCCGGTAGTACCAGCGATCAGCAAGTGCGGCATGCGTGCCAGATCAGCCACGACAGAATGACCGCCAATATCCTTGCCCAATGCGAGCGTGAGCGGTGACGACAAGTCATCGTATGCACGGGACTTCAAAATTTCGCCAAGCGTAACGAGCTGACGGTTTTCGTTCGGAATCTCGAGGCCGACAAACGACTTGCCCGGAATCACTTCCACTATGCGCACACTGACGACTGAGAGGGATCGAGCCAGGTCCTTGGCAAGATTCGCGATCTGGCTGACCTTGACGCCGGGCGCGGGATCGAGTTCGAAACGCGTAATAACCGGCCCCGGCGATACCGACTTCACTTCGACGTCGATACCGAAGTCTTTTAATTTAAGCTCCACCAGGCGCGACATGGCTTCCAGCGATTCTTTGGAATAACCGGCTTTCTGCTCCGGCGGGTCGTCAAGCAGCGACAACGGTGGCAGCTCTCCCGCGGCGGGCGGCTCGAACAGCGGTACCTGGCGTTCTTTTTCGGCACGCTCGCTCGTTTCCAGCGTCGGCATGACCGGCTCAATGCGCGGTTTGGCCCGATTCGCTTTCAGCTTCTTCTCAACATTGACGATGTCCTGACGCGCCGCCGCACTGCGACGCCCCTCGGCCCGATCGCGCCACTCATCGATCCTGGCACGCGCCTTTTCGTAGCCAAGCAGGGCCCAGCGGCCGATACGGTCCATGACATTGATCCACGATATCCCGAGGAACAACGACACAGACGCGACCCACAGGCAGAACAGCAAAACGCTCGCACCCAGCAGCTTCATCAGCCCTTCGAGCCAACCACCTAGCGCCAGCCCAATGATGCCGCCGGCACTTTCCCGGAATCCCGCCGGCGAAAAGTGCAAGGTCGCCAATGCGCAACTGGTTGCGAGCGTTGCCAGGAATCCGGCGAATCGCAGCCCAAAATCGAGCTTGGTCAGCTCAATCTGTGTTTTTTGCTCGCGGTACAGCATCCAGCCGAGGAAAAAGACCATGACGGTGAACAGGTAAGCCGGGCGCCCGAAGCCGGTAAACAACAGGTCCGCAACCCATGCCCCCACCGTGCCAACGCCGTTGCGCACCACATCGCTGCTGGTGGTCTGGAATGGCCCGGGATCGGACGAATTGTAGGTCAATAGCGCAAACCACAAGATCAGCCCGAGCGCGCCGAAAACGTACAGGGCACCCTCCCGCAACGCCCGGTGTACTTGCGAGGACACGCGGGTTTCGGGTGGACTGGCTTTTGAGACTCTTGCCATGGAGATTCTTAATTCCCTACACTAGCCAACGATATTTCTATTCCGCATAAAGCTTGCCCGCATCATAGCGTTTGGATTGGGCCCCTTGAAAGACCATCAGGGGAACACAATACAAAGCCTTCTGCGGGCAATTCTTTGCTTCTTCTTTGTAACGGACAAATTATACATGAGTGACTTGAAACATTGCCGGGTTCTGATCCTGGGTTCCGGGCCGGCTGGCTATGCGGCCGCCGTCTATGCGGCGCGTGCCAATCTTGACCCGGTTATGGTCACTGGCGTCGAACAGGGTGGACAGCTGATGACCACAACCGACGTCGACAATTGGCCGGGTGATGTCGAAGGTTTGCAGGGACCCGAGCTGATGGACCGAATGTTGCGCCATGCGCAGCGCTTCAACACCGAGATCGTCAATGACCATATCCACAAAGCCGACCTGTCGAAACGGCCGTTTGAGTTGCACGGCGACTATGCGACCTATACCTGTGATGCACTGATCATCTCGACTGGTGCCACGGCGATGTACCTTGGCCTCGAGTCCGAGGAAGCGTACAAGGGACGCGGCGTATCGGCCTGCGCCACCTGCGACGGCTTTTTCTACCGCAACAAACCGGTCGCTGTGATTGGGGGTGGCAACACGGCAGTCGAAGAAGCACTGTACCTTAGCAACATTGCCTCGAAGGTCACACTGGTGCACCGTCGCGACGAACTGCGCGCCGAAAAAATCCTGCAGGACCATTTGTTCGAAAAAGAACGCGAGGGAAAAGTCGACATTCGCTGGGACCATGTTCTCGATGAGGTGCTCGGTGATGACGCCGGCGTCACCGGTATGCGAATTCGTTGCACCAGGGACGACGCACAGACCACCGATATCGACCTTGACGGTGTGTTTATTGCGATCGGCCACAAGCCGAATACAGGGCTGTTTGACGGCCAACTGGAGATGAAAAACGGCTATATCGTCGTCAAATCCGGCATCGAAGGCGACGCCACCGCAACCAGTATCCCGGGTGTATACGCCGCAGGCGATGTCGCCGACCAGGTCTACCGACAGGCGATTACCTCGGCAGGTGCCGGTTGTATGGCCGCGCTCGATGCCGAAAAATACGTCGATGCACTGGATGACGCCAACAAGGCTGCCGATCGAAAGACTGCCTGAGAAACCGGGTCTGTCGTGCACCTGACTGTCCACGACGCCATCAGCGACATTGATCGCGACGCCTGGAATGCGCTGGGCGGTCGCCGCTACCCGTTCCTGCGGCACGAGTTCTTGCAGGCCGCGGAAGACACCCGATGCGTCTCGCCCGAGACCGGCTGGATTCCTCGACACCTGACCTTGAGCGACAATCGCGGTCTGCGGGCGGCGCTGCTGCTGTATGAGAAATCACACTCCTGGGGTGAATTCGTTTTCGATTGGGCGTGGGCTAACGCTTATGAGCAAGCAGGTCTCAACTACTATCCAAAACTTGTTTCTGCGGTTCCGTTTACACCCGCTACCAGTACGCGCCTGCTGTTGCGCGACGCGAATGATCGCGAGGCGGCTCAAGCTACCCTGGACGCCGCCATTGCCCTGGCAAAAGACGGTGATTATTCATCGCTGCATATATTGTTTCCAACACATGCAGAGATTGACTTACTCGAAGCCAATGAATTCATGTTACGCAAGGATTGCCAGTTTCACTGGCACAACCGCCAGTATCGTTCATTCGACGATTTTCTTGCGACGTTCACTTCGGTGAAGCGCAAAAAGGCGCGGCGCGACCGGCGGCGGGTAGCGGAAAATGGCATTACGTTTCGCCGCGTGCGCGGCTCGGACGTTGACGACACAAGCCTGAACGTTATCTACGAACTGATCAGCAATACATTTCTGCGTCGTGGCTCGCTGCCGTATTTCAACAAGGAATTCTTTGCCAGCATCAGCCAACAATTACCCGATGAAGTCCTGTACATCCTTGCGGAAAAAGATGCGCAGATTGTCGCCTGTGCCGTATTTTTCGAAAGTGGCACGCATCTGTACGGGCGCTACTGGGGTTCGGACGGACATGTCGATTCGCTGCATTTCGAAACCTGTTATTACCAGGGCATTGACTACTGCATAGAGACCGGCAAATCGGTCTTTGAGCCCGGCACCCAGGGCGAGCACAAGGTCAGCCGCGGTTTTTCGCCCGTGTCGACAGCTTCCGCGCACTGGCTCGCGCATACCGAATTTGCACGCGCCATCGAGCGCTACCTCGACGACGAAGGGCGACATGTCGATCGCTATATCGATGCGATCGACGCGCACACGCCCTACCGCAATGCAGAAGCGGACGAATGAGCAACACCCGCGTGATCTGGCTGCACGGCGACGACCCGCCGGAGCGCTTTCCCCCGATCGACGCTGCGCTCGCTGAGCCCGATGGCCTGTTGGCCGCCGGCGGCGACCTGCGTCCGGAACGGCTGCTGGCAGCCTACCGCCAGAGCATCTTCCCGTGGTCTGAAGAGGGCCAGCCGTTGCTCTGGTGGACTCCCGACCCGCGCTGTGTCTTCCTTCCCGGCGATTTCAGGGTATCGCGACGTCAGCAGCAGGAAATCCGTTCAACGACGGCCGAGATTCGCATAAACACGGCATTTGATGAGGTCATACGGCAATGCGCAGCGCCACGCCGCTCCGGTCAGGGAACGTGGATAACACCGGACATGGACGCGGCTTACCGCGCATTGCATGCGCTGGGCTGGGCGCACTCGATTGAAGTCTGGATCGACAATGAACTGGTCGGCGGAATGTACGGTTTGGCCATCGGCTCGGCTTTCTTCGGGGAATCGATGTATAGCCGTCGTCCGAACAGTTCAAAAATGGCTATGTTGTATCTCGCCTATCGCATGCAGCAGGGCGATCTTGCCTTGCTCGATTGCCAGGTCGTATCGGCTCATCTATTGAGCCTCGGCGCCCGAACCCTGCCGCGAGCGGAGTTCCGGCAAATGCTGGATCGCCTCTGTGAGCCCGTGAGGCCATTCGACAAATGGCCTGACGCAAGTATTCCCTGCCGAGATCTTTTGTCCAATTAAGGACACGGCGCATTGCAATACCACGGCCATTTCTGCACAATTCGCCAGCCTTTTAGCAGTAGAGAGAAGTACCCCCTTGGCGAAAGAAGAAGCCATTCAGATGGAAGGCGTCGTAAACGAGACGCTGCCCAACACAACCTTTCGAGTTGAGCTCGAAAACGGGCACGTAGTGACGGCGCATATTTCAGGAAAAATGCGCAAAAACTATATCCGTATTCTGACCGGTGACAAAGTCACGGTTGAACTCACACCCTATGACCTGAGCAAGGGCCGCATCGTCTACCGCGGTCGTTAGCGCAACAGCCGCTAGTCTTCAGGCAGGTGCTCGAGTTCCTTGAGCACCGGTTCAGCATTCAGTTCGAGATTGTCGTCATCGCCGACGACGATTTTCACGTGCCCGCCTTTTGCCAGGCTGCCAAACAACAACTCTTCGGCCAGCGGCCGCTTGATCTGCTCCTGGATAATCCTGGCCATTGGCCGCGCACCCATCTTCGGGTCGTAACCGCGCGCCGCAATCCAGTCGCGCGCCGCGTCATCGAGTTCAAGCGTGACGTTGTTGTTACCAAGCTTGGCCTCAAGTTCAACGACCAGTTTGTCGACAACGCGCTTGATCGAATCAATGTCGAGTGCCGAAAACTGGATGATCGCATCCAGTCGATTGCGGAATTCCGGTGAAAAGCGTTTTGAGATAACAGCCATGGCGTCAGAGCTGTGATCCTGTTCGGTAAAACCGATCGACGCCCGGCTGGTCTCTTCGGCGCCGGCGTTGGTCGTCATGACCAGTATCACGTTGCGAAAATCGGCTTTCCGGCCATTGTTGTCGGTCAGGGTGCCGTGGTCCATCACTTGCAATAACAGGTTAAAGACTTCCGGATCGGCCTTCTCTATTTCATCAAGTAAAACAACGGCATGTGGGTTTTTATTAACAGACTCCGTTAAGAGTCCGCCCTGGTCGAAACCGACGTAACCCGGCGGCGCGCCGATCAGTCTCGACACTGTGTGCCGTTCCATGTACTCGGACATATCAAAGCGGATCAGCTCAACACCCATGATCATGGCGAGTTGCCGGGTCACTTCCGTCTTGCCAACACCCGTCGGCCCGGCAAACAGGAAAGAGCCAATCGGCTTTTCCTCATCGCGTAATCCGGAACGTGACATCTTGATGGCGCTACTCAGCGCCTCGACTGCCGTGTCCTGACCGAAAATGGTGAGCTTGAGATCACGTTCCATGGTGCGCAGCGCATCGCGATCCGACGATGAAACACTTTTCTCGGGAATGCGGGCAATCTTGGCAACGATATTCTCTATCATTTTGACCGTGACGCGCTTGCCACGACTCTTTTCCGGCTGCAGCCGGAGGTTGGCACCTGCCTCATCCATGACGTCAATCGCCTTGTCAGGAAGGTGCCGGTCATTGATATGCCGCACGGACAGTTCGACCGCCGCTTCCAGGGCCGGATTGTCGTACTTGATGCCATGGTGTTCTTCGAAACGGGACTTGAGGCCGTTCAGAATCGCCACCGTCTCCTCAATGCTCGGCTCGGGGACATCAACCTTCTGGAAGCGACGCGCCAGGGCGTGATCCTTTTCAAAAATGCCGCGGTATTCTGCATAGGTCGTCGAGCCGATGCAGCGCATCTCCCCGTTCGCCAATACCGGCTTGATCAGGTTGCTCGCGTCCATGACACCGCCCGAGGCTGCGCCGGCGCCAATAACCGTATGAATTTCATCAATAAACAGTATCGCGCTGGGGTCTTCACGCAACTCCGCGATGACACCCTTGAGGCGCTTTTCAAAGTCACCGCGGTACTTGGTCCCTGCGATCAGAGTACCCATGTCGAGCGCGTAGATCGTACTGTCGGCCAGTACGTCCGGTACCCGCTCTTCAACTACCATGCGCGCGAGGCCCTCTGCCAAAGCCGTCTTGCCGACACCTGCCTCGCCAACATACAGCGGGTTATTCTTGCGCCGCCGGCAAAGAATCTGCACGGTGCGTTCGATTTCAATTTCGCGGCCGATTAGCGGATCGATTTTGCCCTGCACGGCACGCTCGTTCAGATTGGTCGCGTACTTCTGCAATGGTGAGAGCTCCGGTTCTGCCTCGGACTCCAGTTCGCTGTCGTCGTCAGCGGGCGCGCCCTCTCCGGGGACCTGTGGCAGGCCGTGAGAAATGTAGTTGACGACATCGAGCCGCGAAATGTCCTGCAGGCTGAGGAAATACACAGCCTGTGACTGCTTTTCCGAAAAAATCGCCACCAGCACATTACTGCCCGTCACTTCCTTCTTGCCGCTCGACTGCACATGAAATACCGCACGCTGCAGCACTCGCTGGAAACCCAGTGTCGGTTGCACCTCAGCGTCGTCGGCCTCGGCCAGCAGCGGTGTCTGTTCGTCAATGCACTCGGTCAACTGGCGCCGCAATTCGGGAATATTCGAATCGCATGCCTTCAGAATCTCGTGCACGCCCGGGATATCGAGCAAGGCCAGCAGCAGGTGCTCCACCGTCATGAATTCATGACGATGGTCCCTCGCCCTCTGGAACGCCTCGTTTAGGCAAAATTCGAGCTCACTGCTCAACATATCGGGCCTCGTCGTTCATTCAGGACTCTTCCATCGTGCACAGCAACGGATGCTGATGCTGTGTCGCAATACTCATAACCTGGGCTACCTTGGTTTCGGCGATTTCGTAGCTGAATACGCCACAAATGCCCTTCCCTTTCGTGTGTACTTCCAGCATGACCTGGGTTGCCCGTGTCCGCTCCATCGCGAAAACAGACTCCAGAATTTCAACCACAAACTCCATCGGCGTAAAATCGTCGTTGATCAGAACAACACGATACAGCGGCGGCCGCTTGAGTTCCGGCCGCGCTTCATCGACGGCAAGGTCGTAATTCGCGCGTCGATCCGTGTCTTTATGCTCTTCGCTCATGATTCCTTGATGCGATATTTCGCTTAAAAGTCAATAATCTGCTTGTTCGGTCTACAGTTCAACCCGTATCATCGGGTCGCTACGTTAATAGACAAGTCATCATCCGAAATAGCTTCATTGAATATGATTTCAAGAGCAAACTGGTCAAATATTACTAGCGTAGACGGCGACTCGGCCCTCGACGCCGTGAACCGGTATCTGCCCCCTTTGATCAGCCTGCTACTGGTGGCTCTGATCGCCTGGCAGGCCGCGCAAATGGTTTGGCTGCTGGTGCCGGGAACCTCGGCCGGTACACCGGTGCCGTTACCTGCCGCTATTCCGGGTAACAATTCAGCATCCAGTATTTCATCCGACGTCAGCACCATCGCCAGCGCGCATATGTTTGGCATAGCCGATGCCGCGCCAGCACCACAAGCGGTAGCCGCTGCGAGCGACCTGGAAGAAACCAAGCGAATTAACCTGACGTTGAACGGTACCGTGGCATCGGAAATTCCACGCTATTCAATCGCTATCATTTCGGACGGCGGCAATGACCAGAAGGTCTACACGATCGGTGACGCCGTCGATTCCGTTGCCTCGCTGCATGCCGTCTACGCAGACCGCGTCGTGCTCAATGAGCGTGGCGCACTCACCGTCCTGAAGTTGCCACGTGAGTTCAAGGATACACCGGCGAGCAGCCTGGCAAGACGAACGACCACAACGCGACAGACACCGGGCAATACTCAAAGCATTCAGTCCGTGGTGACTGAAAATCTGACCAAGCTGACCGATGTGATTCGACCCACTCCGTACCGGGTTAACGGCGAGCAGGTCGGCTTTCGCGTTTATCCGGGGCGGGATCGCCGTCAGTTTGCTGCACTCGGACTGCGCCCCGGCGACATTATCAAGGACATCGATGGGCAGGCGCTTTCGGATGCCGGCCAGGCGATGCAAATCTTTCAATCTCTGGGCACGGCTGAGCAGGTTACGGTTACCATTGAGCGCAATGGCGAATCGGAAACACTGACCTTGAAAACGAGCCAACTTGATCTGGGCGGCAACTAAAGCCAATGAAGCAATCTATGAAATCAAAACGCAGTATTTTTCTGCTTGTCGCGCTGACAATCATCGCAGTTGTACCGGGATCCTTCGCACAGGAATCGGGTATCACGCTGAACTGGAAAGATGCCGATATCCGCATCGTCGTCGAAGCAGTCAGTGAGGCGACCGGCAAGAATTTTATCCTCGACCCACGAGTGACCGGCAAGGTGAACCTGCTGTCTGCAGAACCGATGTCGCAGGATGCGTTTTACGAGGCTTTCCTGTCGATCCTGCAGGTGCACGGCTATGTCGCAGTTGAAAGTGGCAACCTGATCAAAATCCTGCCGGACGCGACAGCCCGGCAATTCCCGAGTGGCTTCGGTACCGAAGGTGCAGCGGGTCCGGATGACATGGCGACACAGGTCATCCAGGTCAAGAACGTCGGTGCCACCCAACTTGTGCCAATCCTGCGACCGCTGATTCCGCAATACGGCCACATGGTGGCACATGCCGGTTCGAACATGCTGATCATTTCGGACCGAGCCGCAAACCTCGCACGCATGGTTTCAATTATCCGCCGCATCGATATGGCAAGCGATGAAGACATCGAGGTGGTATCGCTACAAAACGCGTCAGCAACCGAAATCGTGCGCATTATGACGGCGCTGACACAGACACAACGCGCCGACGGTGCGCCGGTGTCCACCAGCCTGGTCGCCGACTCACGGACAAACAGTGTCCTTATCGGCGGCGACAAAGCGAATCGACTGCGCCTGCGAACCCTGATTGCGCACCTGGATACACCGCTTGAAGCTGGCGGCGATTCACAGGTCCGTTATTTGCGCTACGCCGATGCAGAAGAGCTCGCGACCAAATTGCAGGCGCACTTCACCAACCAGGTAACGGCGGGTGCCGGCGGCCAGGCGGCACCGTCGTCGCTGGATAATGTGAATGTCTGGGCGGACCCACAAACGAACGCGATCATTGTCGACGCGCCGCCCAAAATGATGCGCTCGATGATGCAGATCGTCGACAAACTCGACATTCGCCGCGCCCAGGTCCTCGTCGAAGCGATCATCGTTGAGGTCATCGCGGACGAAGAAAATCGTTTCGGCGTATCGTGGGCCATCGAGGGTAGCGGCAGCGACACACCGATTGCTCTGACTGACTTTGCGGACATATCCGGCGTCGTGCAACTGGGTTCGGCTGCAGCCGGCGGCACCGTGGATCCCAGCAGCCTTGTCAGCAACGGTATAACGATGGGGCTCGGCCGGATATCGGATACCGGTGTGAGTTTTGCCGCGATCCTGAATGCACTGGAAGGCGACGCGGATACCAACATCATTTCCACGCCCTCGATCGTTACGACCGACAACGAAGAGGCAACACTCAATGTCGGCCAAGAAGTACCGTTCGTTACCGGCTCGTTCACGAATACCGGTGGTACCAGCGGTTCGGTTAACCCGTTTCAAACGATCAACCGTGAACAGATCGGTGTAAAACTCGCCATCACGCCGCAAATCAACGAAGGCGATTCGATGGTCTTGAATATTTCGCAGGAAATCTCAAGCATCGCACAGTCGGCAGGCGACGCTGTCGACCTGATCACCAATCAGCGCATTGTCGAAACAACCGTCATCGTCGATGATGGCGAAATCCTGGTTCTCGGCGGTTTGCTTGAAGACACCCTGCTGGAAAGCACCCAGGCGGTGCCGGTCCTGGGTAAGATACCGCTCCTCGGCGCGCTATTCCGTTCGCAGCAGACGACGAAAAGAAAAACCAATTTGATGATTTTCATTCGCGCCGAAATTATGCGTAATTCGGCCGACACATCGTTCCAGACGAATGCCAAGTACAACCTCATCCGCGGCATCCAGCAGCGGAAAGAAGGTGACAGTATCCAGTTAATGCCAGGCCGCACCCGTCCGGTATTACCGGAACTCACAGAAAGCGAGTTGCAACGCGAAACGGAATCGGACGATGGAAGCGAATAGCGAGGTCATACTCGCCGCAGCGCCAGAGGTAGAAGTCTTGCCAGCGCGGCGCGCCCTGCCGTTTTCGTTTGCAAAACGCCACGGAGTCCTGATTCAGGAAGTGAGTTCCGATGGCGGCAAAGCCGTCTATCGCGCCGGCGCAAGCGCGCTTGTTCTCGCTGAGGTGCGTCGCTTTGCCGGTGTCCCGCTGGCGTTGTCGCGGGTGTCTTCCGAAGTGTTCGATACGCTTTTGCAGGAGTACTACGAGCAGGATTCAAAGAACGCAGCACAAATGGTCGATGGCCTTGATGAGGAATTCGATCTGTCCCAGTTCGCACAGGAACTGGAACCGTCCGATCTGCTGGAAAGCGATGACGACGCGCCGATAATTCGCTTCATCAATGCCGTGTTGACAGAAGCCATTAAGGAAAACGCGTCTGACGTGCATATTGAGACTTACGAAAACCGCCTCGGGGTACGGTTTCGAATCGATGGTGTGCTGCGGGAAGTCTTGCAAACACGTCGTGCGCTCGCACCATTGGTTGTCTCCCGAATCAAAGTCATGTCCCGCCTGGATATCGCAGAAAAGCGCCTGCCGCAGGACGGACGTATTTCACTGAAGATCGGCGGCCGAGCCGTTGACGTCCGCGTATCGACATTACCATCCGGGCACGGCGAACGAGTCGTTTTGCGTTTGCTCGACAAGCAGGCCGGGCGTCTGGACTTGTCGTCTCTCGGCATGGAAGACGTGTCGATGCGCTCGATGGATGAGCTCATTCACAAACCGCACGGCATTATCCTGGTAACCGGGCCAACCGGCTCCGGCAAGACCACAACCCTGTATGCGGCGCTGGAAAGAATTAACGACAACAGCCGTAACATCATGACGGTTGAGGATCCCATCGAGTACCTGATCGACGGTATCGGTCAGACGCAGGTCAATACGAAAGTAGAGATGACTTTCGCTCGAGGCTTGCGTGCGATTCTCCGGCAGGATCCCGACGTCGTGATGGTCGGCGAAATTCGCGATCTGGAAACGGCGGAAATCGCTGTACAGGCGAGCCTCACGGGCCACCTGGTATTGTCGACACTGCACACCAACACGGCCAGCGGTGCCGTCACGCGCCTGCGTGACATGGGTGTCGCGCCCTACCTGCTCGCGTCAAGCCTGATTGGCGTCCTGGCGCAACGGCTGGTCCGGGTACTGGACGATGCGACCAAGATTCCGTACACGGCATCCGAATACGAATGCGAAGTTTTGGGACTCGATCCGGGCAGCCCACCGACACTCTACAAGCCCGGCAGCGGCGGCAATCGGGGCTTTGTGGGGCGCACCGGAATCTACGAATTGATCACGGTCGACGACGCGATGCGCGAAAAAATCCACGACGGCGTCAGCGAGCAGGAACTGGAACGGCACGCACGACAACACAGTGCGAATATTCGTGCCGACGGTTGCCGCCTTGTGTTAGCTGGCCGCACGACGCTCGATGAAGTCATGCGCGTTACACGCGAAGATTAGTGGCACGGCAGGACTGACACATGGGTGCGTTCGAATACGTCGCAATGGACCAGTCTGGCAAGCAGACAAAAGGTCTGCTTGAGGGTGACACGCCCAGGCACATACGACAGTTGTTACGCGATCGGCAATTGCTGCCGGTCAGTGTTACCGAAGTCGCCCACAAAGAGGCAAAACGCCAACGCAGTTTTTCCTTTCGGAAAGGTATTTCGTCGGCTGAACTGGCGCTTATCACGCGACAGCTGGCATCGCTTGCACAATCGGGAATGCCGCTGGAGGAAACGCTGCTTGCCGTGTCGCAGCAGAATGACAATCCACGTACCCAGAGTATCCTGCTCGGTGTGCGTGGCAAGGTGATGGAAGGCCATACGCTGGCCGATGGACTGGCCGAGTTTCCGCAGGCATTCCCGGAGCTGTATCGCGCCACGGTCGCGGCGGGCGAGCAATCCGGGCACCTGGATGTCGTGCTCGAGCGGCTGGCCGATTACACCGAATCGCGCCAGGAGCTGCGGCAGAATATTACCAATGCGATGGTGTACCCGGTTGCGCTGATCGTCATGGCGCTCGGCATCATCGGCTTTATGCTGGCGACCGTTGTACCGAAAATCGTTGGCGTATTCGAAAGCACGCGAGCCGAGTTGCCCGGACTCACGCGGGGAATGATCGCAACCAGCGATTTCCTGCGCGATCATTGGCTGTTGCTGTTCATCGGCGTTGGCCTCGCCATTTACGGTGTCTGGAAGCTGTTGCAGCAAGATGGGCCACGGCGGCGTTTTCATCGCTTTCTGTTACGCACCCCGATCACCGGACGTCTGACCCGCGGCATCAATACTGCCCGCTTTACTCGCACCTTGAGCATCCTGGCCGGCAGCGGCGTGCCAATTCTCGAGGCGCTCAAGATTTCGTCGGAAGTCGTCGAAAATCTGCCGATGCGCGACGCAGTTACCGAGGCGACTGTGCGTGTTCGCGAGGGTGGCTCGATCAGTAAATCACTTGCGACCAGCAAGCTGTTTCCGCCGATGATGATTCACCTGGTCTCCAGCGGTGAAGCAGGCGGCCGGCTGGAGGAAATGCTTGATCGTGCCGCGTCGGGTCAGGAACGCGAAGTGAATGGCCTTATTGCCGCTTTACTTGGTATATTGCAGCCATTGGTGATCGTGTTGATGGGCGGCATTGTGCTATTGATTGTACTTGCAATCCTGTTGCCCATTTTCGAGATCAACAATCTTATTCGGTAGTACGTCTTGAAGCCTGGCGAGGTAAGCAATGATCGGCGATAGTGACAAACCTGTTGACGATGATGACATCGACGACATCGAAGACGCTGACGATGGCGATGGCGATGGCGATGTGGCCGAAGCCATTTCGGATGGCGACATCAGCGTTGATTTTGACGAGACGATTGGTGATCTCTCCGCGGAACTCAACGTTGAGGAACTCGTCGCAAAAATCGAATCGACGGATGCCCACAGCGCTGCAGAGCGAGCGAGAATTCGTAAACGGTTGGAAGAAATTCGTGAAGCGAAAGAAAGTGCGCTTGACGACACTTACAACTTCAGCCTCGACGACGACTGATCGTTCAGTGAAAGTCGCGTGAGCGCACGCTGAGACCACCCAGCATTTCGGTGTGATCGAACAACCGACGTGCGATGACGTGGATGACTTTTCCTTCTATCTGCAGTTCTCCGCTAATGCCGAGCAAGCGTGCATTCAATAATGCTGGCCGGAACGCTTCTGCCACTTTTTTCCAGAGAATAAGGTTGATCTGCCCGGTCTCGTCTTCCAGTGTGACGAAGGTAACGCCACTGGCGGTACCGGGTCGCTGCTTGGTGATGACAAGTCCTGCAACATTGATCTGCTCACCATTCTGCCGCTGCGGCAGAGCGGCCGCTGCAACATAATTGTAGCGATCCAGGTGGCGTCGCAGCAGGCACATCGGGTGGCGTTCCAGCGTCAGCCCGGTGCTTTGGTAGTCCGCGACAATATTCTGCCCCTCCGTCGGTTTCTTCAGAAGCGGTGTCGCCTCGTAACGCTCCATGGAACGAAACAACGGCAAGGGTTGCTCAGTGCCCGCTACAGCCCAGCGTGCACGATGCCGGTCGCCGGATAGCTGTCGCAAGGCGCCTGATGTCGCCAGTACGTTCAGTTCGCGCCGGTCCAGGTGAGCGCGTTCCCGCAGGTTTTGTACTTTTTTATAAGTGCCCTGTTCACGCTCGGTCACAATACGTCGTCCTGCGTCTTCGGCAAGGCCCTTGACCATGCACAAACCAAGCCGCAGTTCCGCACTACCGTCGTGAGCTTTCTCAAGACTGCAGTCCCAGTCACTGCGGTTGATATCCACCGCGTGGACTGTCACACCGTGCCGCCGCACGTCCTGTACCAGTTGCGATGCTGAGTAAAAACCCATCGGCTGGCTATTCAACAACGCACAGGTGAATGCGGCCGGCGTGTGGTATTTCAGCCAGCACGATACGTACACCAGCAAAGCGAAACTCGCTGAATGCGACTCCGGGAAACCGTATTCGCCAAAGCCTTCGATCTGCCGGAATATCTGCCGGGCAAAACCTTCCTCGTAACCCCGCTCACGCATGCCGGAAATCAACTTGTCTTCAAACGGGCCAAGTCCGCCACGGCGTTTCCAGGCGGCCATCGCGCGTCGTAACTGATCGGCCTCACCAGGTGAGAAACCCGCTGCGACCACGGCCAGCTGCATCACCTGTTCCTGGAAAATCGGTATACCCAAAGTACGCTGCAGCACCCCTTTAACCTCCTCGCTCGGATAATCGACCGCCTCCTCGCCGTTACGACGGCGCAGATACGGATGCACCATGTCGCCCTGGATCGGTCCTGGCCGGATGATCGCCACCTCGATCACCAGGTCGTAATAGCAGCGGGGTTTCAGTCTCGGCAGCATGGTCATCTGTGCACGTGACTCGATCTGGAACACACCCATCGTGTCGCCGTCGCAGATCATGTCGTAGACCAGGGGGTCTTCTGCCGGCACCGTCGCCAGCGTGTAGTCACGGCCATCGAATTCACGAATCAGATCAAAGCTGCGCCGTATTGCCGTCAACATACCCAGTCCCAGTACGTCGACTTTCAACAGGCCCAGGTCCTCGAGATCGTTCTTTTCCCACTGAATCACTGTGCGATCCGGCATCGTCGCATTCTCGATCGGTACGAGTTCATACAGCGGCGCATCGGAAATAACAAAGCCACCAACGTGTTGTGAAAGATGCCGCGGGAAGCCGATAAGTTCGCGCACCAGGTACAGCAGCCTGCGAATGACCGGGCTGTCCGGATCCAGCCCGGCCTCGAGGACCCGACTGTCATCGACCTTGCGACCGTCCCACCACTGCATGGAGCGCGATAAGCGGCTGATTTGCAAATTACTCAAACCCAGCACCTTGCCGACATCACGCAGCGCACTGCGCGGCCGGTAAGTGATGACCGTGGCCGCCAGTGCGGCGCGTTCGCGACCGTACTTTGTGTAGATGTACTGGATGACTTCTTCACGGCGTTCATGTTCGAAGTCGACATCGATATCCGGCGGCTCGTTGCGCTCTTTGGAAATAAAGCGTTCGACCAGCACCTGCATGCGATCCGGATCGACTTCGGTTATGCCCAAACAAAAACACACGGCCGAGTTGGCAGCAGAACCGCGCCCCTGGCAAAGAATCTGCTGTGAACGTGCAAAGGCCACGATGTCCTGCACCGTTAAAAAGTACGACTCGTACTCGAGTTCCGCAATCAGCTTGAGTTCATGCTCCACAAGCCTGCGTACCTTGGACGGAACCCCGCTCGGCCAGCGCTGCTGCATGCCCTCTTCGGTCAGCTTGCGAAGATAGCTTGCTGCGGTCTCACCGTCCGGTATCAGTTCGTTGGGATACTCGTAACGTAACTCATCAAGAGAAAACTGAATGCGTTCGGCAATGCGCACCGACTCGGCCAGCAACTCTGCCGGGTAAACGCGCTCGAGCACGGCCAACGCGCGCAGGTGGCGCTCACCATTGGCATACAGTGCAAAACCAGCCTGCTCGACCGTTGTACCAAGGCGTATGGCCGTCACGGCATCCTGCAATATGCGGCGTGCACGAATGTGCATGTGTACATCACCGCTCGCAACCAGCGGCAGATGCAGGCGGCGGCCCTCTGCCCTTAACCTGTCGAGCTGTTCGCGCTGGCGGCCGTCCGCCAGTAACTCAACGGCGATCCACAGGCGATCACGAAAGGTTTCGCGTATCCAGTGGTCCTCAACATCGAGCACCAGGTCCTCATCCGGCACCCAGAGTACGAGACATCCGGGCAGCCCGTCTTCAAAGTCGTGTCGTGTCAGTTCATAACTGCCCTTCTCTGCCGCACGACGCGCGCGGCTGATAAGCTGGCAAAGTGCCGCGTAACCGGTGGCATTCTGCACCAGCACAACCAGTTTTCGGCCGCTACGCAAGCGCAGCTCCGAGCCAACGATGAGCTTTTTCAAACCCGCCTGTTTTGCCGCAGCATGCGCACGCACGATGCCGGACATCGAGCATTCATCGGTAATCGCCAGTGCCTCGTAACCCAGTGCTGCCGCTGTCTCAACCAGCTCCTCCGGATGGGATGCACCGCGCAGGAAGGTAAAATTGCTCAGTGCATGTAGCTCGGCATACGTACTGCCTGGCGAATCCCTAACCGAAGATGCCATGCAGGTACCAGTCCGGCGTGCGCCGTCGATTACGAAAAACCCACAGACGTATGCCAGCGGCGTTGACCGCCATGTAGTAATCGCGTGAGATGCTGTTGTCATCCCACCAGCCGGTTTCGAGCCGTTCAGGCCCGTCAAGCAAGGTCAGGCGACAGCCTTTGTGCAACGGATAACCACGATCCACCGGCAGCAAGGCCGGCTCCGGCAACATCCACAGCGGACGCTCGACACGCTTCCTGCCATCAAGCGTATTCGCCGACCAGTCCGATAAAGGGTGCTGCACACTGAAAGCGTATTCGGGACGGTGCTCGGCCACCATGTTCACTGCATTAACAGACTGATCGCCAATACGCGCGATCAGCCGTTCGGCCAGTTGTGCGATCGAATAGCGGCGTCTTTGCCGGCCACCTTTCGCATTAAACCCAAGTCGTGCTGTTTCCGCCTGCAGTGGCTGTGACAAGCCGCTGCGCAAACGCACCGCAATCACTGCTTCCGGCAAACGCAGGGTTTCGAAACGAATTTTAAGAAGGTCGAACCAGCGTAGCGCCGAACGGTCAGCCAGCGCCGAGCCCAACGTCAGTTCAGTCGCGGTGCTTTTGAGATGAAAAAAACTGAGACATAAACGCTGCGTGCCTAATTGGCGCGCCAGCAAAAACTGTTCATGCGAAAGCAGCAGCTCATAGCAGATGTTGAGCAATAACTCGCGATCGGATTGCTCCTCGCTCATTTCAAAGTCGGCACAAAAACGTTCCGGCGCACGCCAGGAATCACGTGGGTCAGGCAAGTGCCCCAGCGCACGATCAAGTTCCAGCAAACGTTCTGCACCAAAGCGCCGGGCAAAGCCTTCGCGCGGCAGTCGCAGGCAATCGCCGATAGTGGCAATCCCCATGCCTGCCAGTGCCTCGTACTGTCCCTGTGGCCAGTGCAGGCAGGAAAGCGGCAAAGAGCGCAATGCAGCGCTTAAGTTTTCTTCCGCACGAATACAGCTGCGCCGGCCGGCCCTGGCCAGCCAGGTGGCACCCAGTGGCGTTGGTGCAATCGCCATGGCCGCCGAAAAACCCTGGCCCTCAAGACCCTTCGCAATAGCTTGCCGCAACTGAGGAAGTCCGCCGAACAGGCGCAGGCTACCGGCAATTTCCAGTAACAACACGTTCTTGCCGGCAATGCTGACAAATGAAGAAAAGCGCTCCAGCCAGGTGGCCAGCTGTTCCAGCACCTGTTGTTCGCGTACCGGACTACGTTCAGTCAGCGTGAGCGCCGGCAACAAGGCAAGCGCTGCATTGGTCGACTGCCCGACCATCACACCGGCTGCCGCCGCTAGCGAGTCAGTCTGCAAAATGCGATAGATGCCGTGTTGTTCCTCAACAATGGCAAACGCCTCGTCCGAAGTACGGCACGCCTCCAGTGGCAAATTCGGCAGGTAAATGCAAAACCACAGCCGTCGCACCGATGTTGGCGTAACGGACACGGCAGCGGGCGGTGGTGGCGCCGGTTCCGCGAACGGTAAGGCTTGCTGCTTACCGGTAAGCGTCGGGGCAGTGTCCCGTACCGCGACGGGTGATTTCCATGCTCGCGACATGCTCAGGGTTTATTACGGAATAAATTGTTCAAGACAGTCGGGCGACCGCCACGACTTTTCAGGATATGGACACGTGTGCCCTGCTCGGTGGACTCCAGTGCCAGGCGCAGCGCCGCAGCAGACGGCTCATGCCGTGCTGAAAACGGTCGAAATACAATCGCCCAGCTATGGCCTTTTTCTGCCGCCAGTTGCAAACGGCGGCTGGCCTGGTCGTCGAGTGTCTCGGGCCACAATAAAACCGCGGCACAGGTTCCGGACGATAAGGCCTGTTCTGCTGACCACAAAAGCTCGCTGTCGTCCTTTGGTCGCACGACCAACATGCGCGACAGATCGATACCGCATTGCTGCAGCGCCGGTGCGTACGGTTGAAACGGCGGAGAGACCCAGGCAATCCAGCCCGGTTCTGCCTGTTCACTGTAGTGAGGTGCAGCCTCTTCCGCACTCAACCGTGCGAGTGCCGGCATCAATAAACGTAGCTCACCAATGCCGTAATGACCGACGAGAATTTCCGTTAATGCCTCAGTCGGCCAACCGCCGCCGGGCAAACACCGGTCGAGTTCTGCAAAACCACTGGCAAGCCCGGTACGCGTATCGAGCCGGCTGCCACCCCGCCAGATACGCGGGTTTTCCAGGAGTTTTGTCAGGCTCATACGGGAAAACCATCAATGCAGCGGCAAGCCATCGCGAATAACGCCGACCACGACACCTTCAATGACAAGACTCTGGGTTCTCAGGTCCACCTCAATCGGCTCGAAATCAACGTTCTCCGGCAACAACGACACCAGCGTCCCGGATTGGCGATAACGCTTCACCGTCACCTCGTCATCCAGACGCGCCACAATGATCTGCCGGCTGCGCACTTCCGGCGTGCGGTGCACGGCAACGAGGTCACCATCGAGAATACCCGCATCACGCATACTCATCCCCTGCACGCGCAACAGGTAGTGCGGCTTGGGATTAAACAGCTGTGGGTCGATGCGATAGTGCGTCTCGATATGCTCCTCTGCGAGGATGGGACTGCCGGCAGCGACCCGACCCACCAGCGGCAGACCCATCTGATCACGCAGAGAATCTTTTAGCTGGATACCGCGCGAAGCGCCGGGCACCAGTTCCAGAACGCCTTTGCGCTGCAAGGCGCGAAGATGTTCCTCAGCCGCGTTGGCCGATTTGAAGCCGAGTTCCGCGGCAATTTCCGCACGCGTAGGCGGCATGCCGGTTTCGTGTATAACATCCTGAATTAGCTCAAGGATTTGTTTTTGTCTGGGGGTCAGTTCGCGCATTTCAGCATTCCTGTATGTATTCACAGTATGCTGGGATTATATACAGTAGTTCGGCCAGCGCAAGCCCTGCGTTCCCACGTAGGAGCGGCCCTTAGGCCGCGAACCTCGGTCCCGCTGATGGGAGCACCACCCCGTAGGAGCGGCCACTGGCCGCGAAGCGAAGCGGTGGCCGACAGGCCACATAAAAACGTTCGACCTGTGACACCAGTCTGAACCTTATTGCAGCCTTTCAGGCTGCCGCGATGCTTCGCGGCCAGTGGCCGCTCCTACGGCGG
>TARA_R110002096_G_scaffold324349_1_pt1 | contig 38182 bp, 34 predicted proteins | sample TARA_R110002096 | Tara Oceans TARA_R110002096 (sample SAMEA4397295) | marine metagenome | biome: Polar Biome; feature: [DCM] deep chlorophyll maximum layer (ENVO:01000326); material: water (ENVO:00002006), including particulate matter (ENVO:01000060) such as... | depth 35 m
AAGATGAATAAAACCAATTTTATTTCAAAATGGGAGTTAGTGATATCCCAAAGCGAAATATGTTTTTTATAGATGGGTGCTTTGAGCTTTGGAGCTAAATGGCTCACTTACTTTCTTAAGGTTCGTATCAACCCTTAAACTCACCTGTTGTCAAACCAATATTGAAAGAAGTCAGAGACTTCTTAATAATTTACACTTTCACGTCACCGCTTCGCAAGAGACTTAAATGAACTTTTATGCCTATTTTTAAATATTGTTAACCAATGGCTTTACTCCACTGGCAAATGTTTTTCTAAAAAATCATATACTAAATCAAAGTGCTTCATTGGTTCTATATGTCCACCGTCCAATGTTATATGCTCGTTAAAGTATTTGAAGTCGTTCTCCTCTAACCTTTCTATTATTCTATTTGACATAGATGTTGCAGGCCATTCCTCATCATTTTTACCTGACAGTATCAAAATAGGCCCATTTATGTTTTCTACGTGAATTTCTGCATTTTTGACTGCTTCTTCATCTTCAAGCATCATACTAAAAGCAGTATATAAATCTCCTTTTAATGCGGGTGATATTGTTTTTAATGATGCAGGTACATAAGGCACTTCATTGCCTTTATAAGTCCAAGAAGAGGTGTTTGAAGACCAAGTAATTGCAGGGAAAGTGACATTTGAGGTAGATAAGGCAATTACTGCTTTGTATTGGCTATATCTACTTGCTAAATTTAGAATTAATTCGCCTCCTTTAGACCCTCCAATTAGAGCTATTTTTGATTCATCAATTTTATTCTTTTTGGCGACAGCCATTATGGTATCAGAAATTGCATCTAGAGAAATTCTGTCGAGATTTTTAGGTGCTCCGTCTGCATTGAAATATCCGATTGCTAAAATCGCATAACCTTTTTCAATAAGACTGTCTCTTTTACCTTTCATATGATTTCGATGCCAATCAATTCCGCCCTCTCCACCACCAAAAGCTACAATTAGTGGTTGATTGTCAGAATCACCTAAATATAATAAGGTTTCAACAACCCCGTTTTCATTTGGAAGTGGTGGCACGTAAGTAAAAATGTAGATTATTCCCGCTATAAAAATCAGGGAAATTATTAGTAAAGCTCTTTTGATTTTTCTCTCCATTTTGAGTTTTAATTTAGAGGTAAAGCTACTGATTGAAATCATCAGAACCTTTGACCTAAATCAAATAATTACTTTCCAGCCCTTATTCTACTTAAAGTTTCTTGAGTTATTCCTAAATAAGAAGCAACCATACCCAAAGGAATACGATGATGAATATTAGAATAGGTTTTTTGAAAATGATCATATCTTTCTTTGGCAGATGTAAATCGTATAGAGGTTATACGTTCCATAAAATGCCCAAAAACAGTTCCCATTGATAAACGTGCGTAACGTTCCATCTCAGGGAAATTGTCAAAAAGATATATAAGGTCGTTTACGTTTATATAATAGGTCTCGGTATTTTCAATGGCATCAATATAATAGATGTCTTTTTCTCTTTGCATAAAGCTTTTTGGCGAGTTGACCCATTCATTTATTCCAGAAAAATATTCACTGATTTCTTTTCCGTTTTTAATAAAATAGGTCCGTAAAATACCTTTATTAATGAAATAGCTTTTTTTAGAAATATTGTTTGCGTCTAAAACGAGTTCTCCCTTTTGAAATACTTCAGGTTTTATTCGTTTTGAAAGTTCCGATTTCAAATTTTCCGAAAGTGTAATAAATTCTTCAAAATGGGTGAATATATTTTCTATTGTTTCGATGTTATTCAATTTGTATACAGGTGTTTATTGTAGCTTGTGGCTAACGGTTAGTATATGAAAAGTAGGCGGTTTCGAAGCACCAAACTTTCGGTTAAGTACAAACTTTGACACGAGCCAAAAGCCTTGATTTTACTACTATTTCGCCTATTTTTTATATGCTTTGTTAGTGGCAGGTTTTATTTTTCTATTTATCTTGTAATATTACACTTCTTTGTTAATCAAGTATGAGGAAATCTGCTAATGAGGAAATATCAATAGAACAATGTCCCCCATACATTGGATGCCATTGAGTCTTAACTCCATTTGAATTGGCTCTATTAACAAGAGCTTCGGTACCTTCATAGTTACCAAATTTATCATATAATCCACAAGACAGATACAATTCAGGGTAGTCATTATTGGCTTTCTTAATTAAATCAATTGGAGAAATTTCATTCCATTCTTCTTCATTTGAGACGTATTTTTTTGCTAGTAAATATATTCCTAATGCAACTTTGGGGTCTGCACCTGTTCGTTTCATAGCTGACTTTATTTTATCTATATCTGAAAAAGGGGAGTCTAAATAAACACCAGGACATAATGACGCAATTTTCGAAAACATTTCTGGATGGCTAAGTCCTAATATTAAAACATTTAGTCCACCCATAGATTCGCCCAATAAAATTCTGTTTTTTGGTTTTCCAATTTTGGATTCAATAAATGGCAAATTGGATATAAAGTCATCCATTAAGCCACTTTCTACTTTGGAGTTTTTAGGTGTAAGTAGCCATTCAGGACCATAAGAAATTAGTACTATTGTTGGTGGCTTTACTTTTGATTTTTCCCAATGTGATTGAATTAATGATGTAAAATACGTGTCATCATTCCAAATGGTATTGTCCAAGTTTCTGCCGTGAAAATGATAAATGACATCTTGATTAACACCAGTACTTGCTCTGTATATAGAAAAGGTTAATTTACCTTTTGTAAATGTTTCTGATTGTGATGGAGTAAAGCTTACTTTTTGCACTCCATAAGGGCTCGTTAGTTTCCCCCAAATTAAATAAACGCTCAATAAAGCGATTAGAAATACAAAAAGGATTTTTATTTTTCTTACAGATATATTAATTGATTTCATTTTTTTATTGTCTTAAGCTATAGTGTTTGTCTGTTTTTTCACTTGGAGGTGTGTTGTCTGTTTAACTTGCCACTAACAACAGAATATCACGAACTCTATTCATCATATCCCAGCTTAATGTGTCGGTGTTATTCAGTTTACTCTTTAAACTTCAAGGGTTAAGATGAATAAAACCGCATTTACATCAAAGTGGGAGTTGGTGATATCTCAAGGCGAAATATGTTTTTTATAGATGTGAGCTATGAGTTTTGAGTTTTGAGCTTTGAGAAAATCAGCCTCGTTACGAACGTCCACGTTCGTAATGCAGTCTAGAAGCTCTAGCTTCTAATGGTTTTGAGATTTTTCTGGCTCTCTACTAGTTACAAAGATGCAGAAACAAGTTCAGCATGACCGAGGTTTTTTATATACAGTGTTGTGCAAAATCTTTATTCGCCTGAACTTGGAATTAGTCCGTTTTTCCACTCTTTCATTTGCAATTCAGAGCCTGAGAATTAGGTTAGATTTAAGACATGGTGCGTAAGAAGATATTACACGCATTGGAAGCAGAGCTTCCCGTCGGCATTCCGTAGCGGAGCTACGGAACGAGGAGAACGATTTTATTTAATTTCATACTCAATTTTTTCGGTCGGTTTTATTTCAAACGAGTGTTTTCCGTTTCCTAAGTCAGTCGATTTCCAAAAAGTGTAAGAAGAACTTGTTTTCTTTACAACAGCCAGTTTATAATTCCGAAAATCAACATAAATCAGTCGGCTTTTTGGCCACGATTTTTTGTTTTTAAACATCCGCAAGAAAATTCCATTTTCCGCAAAGTGAATGAAATCTGCAAAATATTTTCCGTCCAGTTTTAAATTCAGATTCGGATTGTTAGTTTTTAAACTGTACACTTTCACAACTCCGTCAAATGCAGTTTCGTATTCTAACTTTCTCTCAATTGTTATGAGACCAGCTTTTGTCCATTCGGCATATTGTTCGATTTCGTAATTCAGTTTCATTCAAATGTTGGGTAACGTTTATGTATATGAGCTGTGGCGTGTTTTGGCACGAACCTCTCCAAATAAAAACTGGCTTTGGAAAATCCGCAGGATTTTCCAAGTAAGCACAGACCAAGCCATAGCTTATATACTGTGTTGTGCCCAGTTATTTCGTGTTCATATTTAGTTTATATAAAATCGGTTCTTTCACGATATTACTGTCGTTTAATAAATCCGAACTTTTTACTTTCCATATTTTCGGTCGTTTGCTACCAACTTCATAAATTATATAGAAATAGTAGTTTTTCTCATTTTCCGCAACCTTTAATTCGTTTGAGGAAAGATAAACATTACTTTTTCCTATTTTTCTTAAAGTCGATTTAACTTCGATAAGTTTCTCCCGACCGTCCAACTCAAAGGATAAAATATCATATCCAACACTATCGTCTCTTTCAGAAATTTGGTCAACTAATTCCGCTAAATCTTTTTTCCCATTTTTCTGTAAAAATTGTCTTTCTGCTCTTAAAACAATTTGTTCTCCTCTGTCTCCGATTCGTTTAAATTTTTTTGAACGGTTGGAATAGTCAATTTTTGTTCCTCTATTTTTTCCTTTTTCTTTTGGTTCTGGAAATTCATTTGTTTGTAAATCAACATAGTCAAATTTTAAACTCTCAATTGGCGGAAAATCTTTGAGTTTAAAATCTTTCAGTTCTTTAGAGATGTTATCTTCTTTAATTTCGTCATTGGGATTGCCAAAAGAGAAATACAAGAATCTACTAAACTCATAAACACTCCATTCTTTCATTACTTTGTCACTCACTTTATAGTCAAGTAACAATGCTTGTTTATCTAATTCAGATTTTGAGTCATTGTCTAATCCAAGAATATTTATGAAATAATTTAGGTGCTTTGCAGAGAATATGTTTAAAAAGTCATTTGGATAATAGACAGACAATATTTTTCCTTTGAACATTGGTGATATTGGATTTTTCTTTAAAATCTCAAAATCATCTTTATTTTCTAAAAGTTCGACTATTGCAGATAGGATTTTTTTAAGAGCAATATCTTCATCTTTTCCATATTCTTTACGTCCAATTCGATATTTCCGAGTTTTATCTTCTCCTAATTTCCCAAAATATAAACCAAATTTTATCGCTGGACTTCCGTGAATATTTCCCCAATCGTTAAGGTCATTTTCTATTCTGTTGCAGAATGTTGAATCGCCTTTTCCGATGACGTATTCATCTTTGGTCAATTTTATAATTCCGTTTATTGGATAATCAGATATGAACTTTTTTCGTAAGCTATTAATCTCCTTATATCCTGAATTAAAATCGGCTCTAATTTTTTCAAATTCAATTTGGTAATCTCTTAATTCGGTGATTTTCATTCAAAGACGGATTTTTGTTATAATTGGGCACAACGGTTAGTATATGAAAAGTAGGCGATTTCGAAGCACTTAACTTTCGGTTAAGCACAAAGTTTGATACGAGCCACAAGCCTTGAATTTACTACTGTTTCGCCTATTTTTTATATACATTGTTAGCGGTTCGTTGGTTTTTCCATCTGGCAGATTCTTTTATACACTTTTTTGTTGCAAATCCTTTTGAAGTCGGCACTTCCATTAAATTAAATCAAATCATATTTAAGTGCGACTACTCCGTTTTCCAATGCTTTTGTGTCAGCAAGTTTTAAAGAAATGTTTAACTCCTTTTCAAAAAGTTGTTTTCCGACTCCCATAATATAGGGGTTAACAAGTAACCGCAACTCGTCAATTAAACCATTTTGCAATAATAGATTTACGATTGAAACACTTCCTTGTATTAAAATGTTTTCGGTTGAATTTTCTTTAATTTCAGATACTTTTTTAACAATATCCTTGCTAATTATTTCTGTCTCACCCCAATCTGCTTTCTTTAATGTTGTAGATACCAAATACTTTTTGGTTGAATTCAATTTGTCGGCTATTCCAAATTCATTATTTTTTTGTTGTGACCAATAGCCTGAAAGCATTTCATATGTTTTTCGTCCATAGAGCATTGCATCACAATTTTCAATGATTTCATTGATGTATTTTCCTCTTTGCTCACTGTCGAACGGCATAAACCATTTGTCCATAGTTTCTGCTTCAACTACTCCGTCCATTGATTGCCAAATTGAAGATATTATTTTCCCCATAGTTCCTTTTTTAATTTTGTGAATGATGTTGTTTTTCAATGACCGCTAACGTTTAGTATATGAAAAGTAGGCGGTTTCGAAGCACTAAACTTTCAATTAAACATAAAGTTTGGTACGAGCCAAAAGCTTCGGTTTCATTACTAATTCGCCTATTTTTTATATACATTGTTAGCGGGTCGTTGTTTTCTGTGCCCGTCAGTCATTACATATTAAGTTGTTCCGCAAGTCCGATAAGTAGCCCTTCTGTCCCACGAATAGCAGAGTCTAAAGGGATCTTCATAATTAACTATTTTTCCAACGAGGTATCTAATAACTACTTTTTGACTACTGGGTAACTCAGGTGAGTAACTCCTATTCCCGAAATTACTGTCGGGTTGCCGAGTACATAAGGGGTGTTTGCGAGACGCTCAAAGAGCCGAACTCCAGAGCCAAGAAGAACTGCTGCAATATCAACGTGTATTTCATCAAGTAGTCCAGCATTTAGGCATTGCTGGATTGTATCAGCACCGTGAACTCCAACTGCTTTACCATTTGCAGCTTCTTTAGCTTTTGTTACAGCAGAAACTATACTATCAGTAACGAAATGTACATTTGAGTTAGGCTTTGGCCATCCATCGGGCACAGAGTGAGTCAGCACGAATGCTGCACCCCAACCGTGATTTCCACCCCATCCTTGCGCAACATCAAAAGTTCGTCTTCCTGTCAGTACAGCACCAAGTTCATTTACAAGCCTTTTATAATGTTCCGCACTTGAATCGGATAGGCGAAAAGTCATTGCATCTGCTCCGCCAGCTTTGATTTCAATATCGCCATTGAAATACCAATCGAACACTTCTGCCACACCATCCTTATCGTCAGCAACAAAGCCATCAAGAGACATTGACATTACTGCGATAACTTTGGACTTGTTATTATTTGTATCCATATACTATTTAATTATTTGGTAAATATCTTTCTATGTCAATTCCATTTTCATCCGATTGTTGGACTGTCGGTTGGATAAATTGGTAAAGTTTTCTTATTTCATTCTGTATTGTCATTTTATGCCGGTTCGTCTTTTTACAATGCCCGCTAACAATAGAGTAAAGTGAACTCAATTCATCATATCCCAGCTTCATGCTTAAGTGTTATTCAGTTTACTCTTTAAATTTCAGGGGATAAGATGAATAAAACCAATTTTATTTCAAAATGGGAGTTAGTGATACCTCAAGGCGAAATATGTTTTTATAGATGTGAGCTATGAGTTTTGAGCTTTGAGAAAATTCCAATAACTATCCCCCATCAACCAAAAACAAAATCCCCCTAACCCAACTGTAACTAATTATTACAAGCGCTGTTTTATAAGTCTTTTACAAGTAAAAGCCGTTTATTTAGGGCATCATTAACTAACTACTACTATGACTAAAAGATACCTCCCTATACTGTTTTCAGTTTTAGCTTTACTGATTACTGTTCAAACTGCTTTTGCGCAACAACAGAAGGCTAATTTCGATTTAGCCGAGCGGTTCACTACCGAACAAATGAACAAAATGGTAGGTTCTACCAGCGTTAATCCAAAATGGATTAAAAACACCAATAAATTCTGGTATGAGTACGAAAATCCAACAGGTAAAAATTGGTTTTTCGTTGATGCCCAAAAAGCCAGCCAGCGTTTACTTTTCGATCAAGAAGAAATGGCGGGGCAACTTTCTGAAATTTTCTCGAAACCTTTCAACGCCAAAGATCTTCCTCTTAAAAGCTTTGAATACGATACCGACAAGAACCTTTTCACCTTTCATGTAGACAGTGTAAACTTCACGTATAACCTGAATGGTAACAAGCTCGTTAAAGGCGATTCGCTCACTAAAGAAAAGCAAGAACGCTGGGCTAACTTCTCGCCAGATAGCACTTGGATTGCTTTCGCAAAAAATCACAACCTTTTTGTGATGAAGGCTAATGACAAAGACAGCGTTGAAATCCAGCTTACCGAGGACGGCGAACTGTGGTATAGTTATCAAGCAGACGATTCTGATACTACTACTAACAAAAGACTACGAACTCGTGCAAACTGGTTCGAAGATTCAAAGAAGTTCTGGGTTAAGCGCCAAGACAAGCGTAAAGTGTCTGATCTTTGGGTAATCAATTCGCTTAAAAAACGTCCGGAGTTAGAGACGTATAAATACCCAATGCCTGGCGATAAAGAGGTTTATATAGATGAAATTCAAGTTTTTGAGCCTGCTACGAAATCTAAAGTTCTTTTAGATACTGATAAGTGGAAAGATCAATCGCTTGGCGGTGCTTATTTTAATAAAGGCGGCATTTTCGAAACCGATAAATCTGACTTTCTATACATCTTGCGTAGAGATAGAACTTGGAGTAAAATTGATGTACTAAAGGCAAATACAACTACAGGCACGGTTGAAGTTCTATTTTCAGAAGAAAGTAAGCCATATTTCAATACACGCTTTGCAGACCTCGCCATTATTAACGAAGGCAAGGAATATCTCTGGTGGAGCGAACGCACTGGTTGGGGACAGCTTTATCGTTACGATAGCAACGGGAAACTGAAGAATAAAATCACTTCTGGCTCTTATGTCACTGGCGATATCGCTCGAATTGACACGGCTGCACAAACCATTTTCTTCTCTGCTTACGGTCGTGAAGAAGGGCAGAATCCATATTACGCCAATTTGTATTCTGTTAAGTTTGATGGAAGTAATTTCAAACATCTATCCAAAGAAGATGCCGACCATAGTATAAAAGCTTCTGAAAATGGCAATTACTTTGTAGATAATTATTCGCGTGTAGATTTACCAACAATCTCCGTTTTGCGTGATGGGACAGGAAAAGTGCTTTCAACATTGCAGAAAACCGATATTTCGCTGATGCTTGAAAAGGGCTGGAAAGCTCCAGAAACTTTCAGCGTAAAAGCTGCGGACGGAGCTACCGATTTATACGGCGTAATGTGGAAACCATTCGATTTCGATTCCACAAAAACTTATCCTGTCATTTCGTATGTATATCCTGGTCCACAAACGGAGCCATTCCCTTCTAACTTCACGGTATCAGGTTCGAAAGCACGAACAAACACTCTTGCTCAAGTTGGTTTTATTGTAGTATCGATGGGGCAACGTGGCGGAAGTCCACTCCGTAATAAATATTATCACAACTACGGTTATGGCAATATGCGCGATTATCCCCTCGCTGATAACAAGTACGGAATTGAGCAATTAGCCGCTCGCCATTCATTTATTGATTCCGATAAAGTTGGTATTTACGGTCACTCTGGTGGCGGTTTTATGAGTACAGCTGCGCTACTTACATATCCTGAGTTTTATAAAGTGGCGGTTTCATCGGCAGGTAATCACGATAACAACATCTATAATATTTGGTGGGGTGAAGTGCATAACGGCGTAAAAGAAAAACGTAAAACCGTTACCAAAATGAACGACGACAGCGTTAAGGTGAAAGAAGAACAAATCACTTTTGAAGCACCTGTTGAAACCAACATTGCACTCGCTAAAAACTTACAAGGACATCTTCTTCTTGTTCACGGTGATATTGATAACAATGTTCATCCTGCGAACACGCTAAGAATGGCCGATGCCCTTATCAAAGCGGGTAAACGTTTTGATATGATGATGTTGCCTGGTCGCCGTCATGGTTTTGGTGCATCACAAGCTTATTTCGATAGAATGACTTGGTATTACTTTGCTGAGCATTTGTTAGGAGATTACCGAACGAATTCGGATTTCGACCTTCCAAAGGATGATTAATACTCCATCCTAGAAATTGAAAAGGAACGCCGATTCACTCTGCGTTCCTTTTTTTATGCTTTTGATTTTTTGGAGGAGGGAGAGCTTAAAGAGTCATCCAGAGGATACTTCCGATGGATCTTCAGGATGGAATCATACAGAAGAACTACAGTGAAGAGACATAAAACGAGGGATATAAGATTTAAGAATCCTATCTAGATTACTGCTTTCTTTGAATATAACCCCTACAATCTAAAGGCAAGCGTCTCGCTTGTACACCCGCTTCAATCACAAGAAGCTGGAGCCTCTAGACTGCATTACGATCGAAGACGTTCGTAACGAGAGGGAATTTGATAGTGAATTATAAATAATAGATATTTTAGTAGCTATGAAGAGAGGTGATGAAAATATAAAACCTCTCCTAACACCTTCTATAGCAAAATTTCAATACTAGCAGATGATATTTAAGGGGATTAGAAACCAATTCTTAGAATTAAAGATAATAGGCTATGAGCTTCCTGAAAACTTTGGGCCCTCATATGAGGCTAATTTTTTAGTAATTGAATTAAATGTAGCTAGTGATTTAGGTAATTGGCAAACTGACGGTTGCGCCCTTTCAACAACAGATGTTGAGAAAATAATTGATTGGTTTTACAAATTGGGAGAACATAAAAGCCAGACTCAACAATTAAGCTTTATGGAAAAGGGTATTTCATTTGAACTTATCAATAATAACACTGTCCAAAAGCAGGTTCGCGCGCTTCTCTATTCGGAATGTCTCCCTCAGAATGCGGTTGAAGGGAAACAGTATTATGTAGATTTAGATTTAAATCACCTCGAATTAAAAGAAGTATCTGAAAGCTTACAGAAAGAACTTAATCTGTTTCCATCTCGTGGATTTGAAGAGTAAAGATTCTTTAACAATCTTTTAAGTTTATATCTTAAAAATTATAGCAGAGGGAATAACCCCAATCCTGCTAATCTTGGGAATCCTGAAAATCCTGTTTCAAAAAGAAGGATTGGATAGTGCTTTCAATGCGTTGTTAATGATTTAGATTCCTGCCTTCGCAGGAATGACGGTGTTGGCGTTTTGGGAATTAATAAAAAGCTCAGAGTCATCTCGCGGCATATGCCCGAGATCTAGATTTCTAGTGATGGCTGTGTTGTGATTCTAGACCCGAGTCCTTAACTGCCCAACCTAATGCAAGCGTCTCGTTTATACTCCATCGATCTTTTAATTCAATTTTATCCTCATCAAGATGCTAACAAGGAACCAACTAGAAGCAGGAGCTTCCAGGCGGCATTCCGCAGCAGAGCTACGGAACGAGAGGTAATAACCTCAATCCCGTTAATCTTGTAAATCCTGAAAATCCTGTTTCAAAAAGTAGGATTGGATAGTGCTTTCAATGCGTTGTTTACGATCTATATTCCTGCCTTCGCAGGAATGACGTTGTTGGTGTTTTGGGAATTAATAAAAAGCTCAGAGTCATCTCGCAGCGTATGCCCGAGATCTAGATTTCTAATAGTCACTGTGTTGTGATTCTAGACCCGAGTCCTTAACTGCCCTGATGTGGTGGCTTTTTTTGAGATTAACCACCTAAAAAAGCAATGGTTTCTTAAGGTATTCGAAGATCCTTCGGAAGTATCCTCTGGATGACGGAAACTTTTGAGCAAACCGAAATGGTCACCTAATTATCTAACCCAACCTTGTGCAAGCGTCTCGCTTGTACACCACTAATAACTAATCCTCATTTCCCAAATATTACTTCACGCCAGTGCTTCCGAATCCGCCTTCTCCCCTTTGGGTTTCATCTAGTTCTGTTACTTCAACAACAGGAAACTGGGTAACTGGAGCAATAACCATCTGTGCGATTCTATCCCCGAAATTCACCACAAAATCTTCACTACCATGGTTGATAGCAATTACTTTCACTTCGCCACGGTAATCTGCGTCAATAGTTCCTGGCGAGTTTAACATCGTTATCCCTTGCTTGATAGCAAGTCCACTTCTTGGGCGAATCTGGGCTTCAAAGCCTACAGGAATTGCCATTTGAAGTCCTGTTGGGATTAGAAATCGATCACCGGGTTTAATCACAACTGGTTCTTCCACAGCTGCGCGGATATCCATTCCTGCAGATGAAGGTGTTTCGTAGCTAGGTAATGCTAAATCTTTGGCGTGTGGTAATCTTTTAAATCTAATTTCGCTCATAAATCTTCTCGTTTATATTCTATTAATCGAACAATGGCATTCCCAAAAAGTACTTTAACACGCGCCTCGAGAGGCACACGCAAGTCATCGGCTAAAAACCACGCTCTAAAATCTCCTGAAAAGCCAAATGGCCCGTCAATATTTATAGTTTTTCCTGTGGTCAGATACGCTTCAACAGGCTCATCGAAAGCTGCATAATTTCGAATTTCTTTTTTGGATGGATTTTTCATCACGATAGTTCCACTTCGCTTGGTTACATAAACTGGCAAGGTGACCGTCGAGTCGCTTCCTGCAAATAACCGTGAAAAATAAAAGATAACGTGACCTGCCGTAGCTGGTTCAACCAGTTTTAATGTATCTCGGGTGTCGTCTTCTTCTTTGTAAGTCACTACCCCATTTTCACGGTCAAAGTTGTAGCGAATTTCATCGTATTTATCTTCGTCTACATTGTCCTTCCAATATGTTGAGGTTACCGGAAGTCCATCTTCGTTTACATAAAAGATTGAATGGAATTGATCGATTTCCGTTCCCACTAAAGGAATTCTGGGGTTTGAGCGAATATCGGTATACATGTGTTTTTTTATGCTTCCGTCGAATAGCGTATCGCTCAACAAGCTCACTTCCACCCACCCTAGCTTTAGAAAGCCATATTTCACTTCATAGCGAAAAGTTTCTTTAACGGAGAAAATCTCTTCTAACGTAGGATTTATCTCTTTTTGGGAAGGAAAAGGATTTTGTGCGGTAGCAGCAACAGGAATCAATAAAAAAACAAGTAGCCAATATTTCATATAATGCGAAACGGAGTTAATCCCTTTTTCTTTTCTTTTATTGCTCAATCTTCTTCAGGCTCATCAAGCACAAAACCTTCAAATGCTTGCTCATCAAAACCCACAAGTACGGCTTCGTCTTTCACAAGAACCGGACGCTTTATCATCGATTGATTCTCGAGTAACACGTTTAGCATCTCTTCGTCCGTCAAGGTTTTGTCTTTAAGTTCCAACTTACGGTAAGTAGTACCTCTACGGTTTACAAGTACATCTAAACCTACTTTAAACTCGAGTTCTTTGAGTTCATCTATATTTAGTGGCTCTTTTTTCAGGTCCACAAATTCATACTCAACGTCATTTTCTGCTAACCAAGCCCTAGCTTTTTTAACAGTATCACAATTTTTTATTCCTATTACATGCAGCATGGCATTTCAACAATTATGTTTCGTATTTTGAACGTAAAGATACGGTTTGTCGTTTCAATTACGAACCGACTTCCAACATTAGAACTCCTTTTTTCATGAAGTCCATTCATTTTCTTTTATTACTAACTATTTCTACGCTTTTTGCATGCTCAGGAAATAAAGAACAGCGAGATTTTGAAAACGAAGCCTATCGTTCGCCATCAAATATAACCTATACTAATATTCAAGGGGAAATTACCAATACCGACCCAGACGACTGGCGGATTTCTCCTTTTTATCAAGGACTAGTAGAAATTCAGCCTACATATTCTCCACCGTACCCAAACCCTGCGCAACTTGGTAGCAATCTCAATTTCGAAATTAGTGTTACTGGCGTTCAACCTGTTAATGGTCTGGATATTCAAATTCGTTTTGATGATAATACTTGGCGAAATATTTACTCCAGTTTTGACAATCCTTTGCCAATTGGACTCTCAACATTCCAGATTGATCCATTAACTTTAGGGCAGTTTAACACACCAGAATCTGCCAAAGGATTACACCGAATCTTTCTATTCGACTTCAACCAGCGCCTAATATCTTATGGCGATATTCTTGTTGAGTAAACTTGTGATATTTTAATAGCGGTTCTATCTTCATCTATGAGAAAGTTAACCCCATCTGAACGAAAAATTGTTGAGAGTTTAATTTTTCCAGAGTCATTTGATGTGATTATGGAAGAAACGGAATTTCCGTATGGCACTCTTAGAGACGACCTCATTAACTTAGTGAATTATCGCTTTATTGAAGTCATAAATCTAGATCCTACCGATGACTCTTCGATGACTTATTTTGATAGTGACAACATAAAAGAATGTACGTTCAGAGCGACCAAAATTGGCCTTAAAGTTTTAACCAACGTGCAAGTATGAAGTTTGAAGCAAAAGTATCCGAAGAGCCTCTTGAAATAGAAATTTCCGAAAAAGAACAGACTTTTAGTGTTGGGAATTTAACTGGAGATTTTGAGTTTACTCAACAAAATGGAAGATTTTTACTGCGCACAGGAACAAAGCTCTACAAAATAGATAATGTAAGTTACGATGGCTCTGATATTGAATTTTCGATAAATGGAAGCTGGCATAAAGTGAATGTTAAAGACGACCAAGAACTCTTGCTTGATAAGCTGGGTTTCAAAACCGGAAATGCGGTTGCTGAAGGAGTACTTAAAGCCCCAATGCCTGGGAAAATCTTAGACATTCTTATTGCCGAAGGTGATAGCGTTACCAAAGCACAGCCTTTAGTTATACTTGAAGCAATGAAAATGGAAAATGAGCTGAAGTCACCCGTTGATGGAGTTATTTCTAGTATTTCAGTGGAAGTAGGGCAATCGTTAGAAAAAAACACAATTATATTGGAGATAGAAACCGTTGGATAAATTTGTAATCGAAGGTGGCGCGCCCTTAAAAGGTACCATCGCAATTAGTGGATCAAAAAACGCTGCATTACCTCTTATGGCAGCATCATTATTAGCAGATACGCCAAGTATCATTCATAACATTCCTCGTTTACAAGATATTTATACCTTCAACAACGTATTGCGTGTTGTTGGTGCTAAAGTAGATTTTCATGATCAAGAAAATAAGCTTGTTATCGACCCATCTAATGCGGCTCATTTAGAAGCTCCTTACGATTTAGTGCGTAAAATGCGTGCTTCATTTTATATGCTTGGCGCTTTAGTTGGTAAACATGGCTACGCAAAAGTGTCCTTACCTGGTGGCTGCGCGTGGGGTCCTCGCCCTGTAGATTTGCATCTAAAAGGTATGAAGGCCATGGGAATTGATATCGACTTGGATAAAGGATATGTAATTGCCAAAGCAGAAAAGAATCTCAAACCTGCTTCTTTCACTCTCGAGCCTAGTAGTGTTGGTGCTACCGTAAATTTGATTTTAGCCTCAGCTTTGCGAAGCCAAAAATTCACCATTAATAATGCAGCGAAAGAACCTGATGTAGTTCAGCTTTGCAATTTTTTAGTAAAAATGGGCGCTCGAATTGAAGGCATTGGAACTGATTCTCTTACCATTTACGGTGTTGAATCACTTCAAGGTGTTGAAGTTAGTAACGACCCTGATCGTATCGAACTTGGCACTTTTATGATTATGGGAACTATGCATCCAGAGTCAGAACTGACGCTCACTGGTTGCAACCCAGAGCAACTTGGTACATTTACCAAAATGCTGGAGAAAACAGGTACAAAAATTACCATTGATGGCACAACTATCCATGTTAAGGCACCCAAAGAATTGAAGCCTGTTTCTATTGAAGCCGAAATCTATCCTGGTTTCCCTACCGATATGCAAGCCCAATGGGCAACCATGCTAACTCAAGCTAATGGTGATTCCACAGTTACCGACAACGTTTATTACGATCGCTTTAGCTACGTTCCTGAGCTCACACGTTTAGGTGCTTCCATGTATTTGGATAAAAATACTGTCCACATTACAGGAAAAACACCACTTGAAGGTGCTTCTGTAATGAGTACAGATTTAAGAGCCAGCGTAAGTTTAGTATTAGCTGCAATGGTAGCAGAAAATACTACAGAAGTGTTACGAGTTTACCATCTCGATAGAGGCTACGAATCGCTGGAACAAAAATTAACGGCTGTTGGAGCAAAAATTAAAAGAATAGAAGCTAATTAAATTTTGCTATTTAGGCGTTTTATCCTAGCTCTTTCTAATGTATATTGACTAACATTGAATCGATATACAAATTAAGAGATTTTACATTTTTACATTTTTGCTTTACGCACAGAATATATATCAAACAAAGACTTTACAAGAAGCTCAAAAAACGCTTCTAGGTAATATTTATATCGATTTTCTCAGTTTTTGCACCCTATTTATCTTATTAGCTAAACGAGAACTGAGCCTTGATTCACAAATTGAATCAACCCCCAATACAACAAATTTTCAAGAAACTAAGGCCGACGTAACTGCTTTTCCTATCACGGCAAGTCCACATCTGAATAAGTTGGACGTTCCCAGTACAGAGATTAAGATTAGACGATGGATTGCTTGTGTCGCAAGTACCGGCCGTACTAAAAAGAACTTTAATGAAGAACCAAATTATCATACACTCGTCCGGCAATCAAGACCGGATAGCGCTAATCGAAGATGGCGAATTAGCACAATTATTCATAGAAACAGAAGAAAACCAGCGTACTGTTGGTAATATCTATGTAGCTCAAGTTCATAAAGTAATGAGTGGCATTCGTGCAGCATTCATTAATATGGGCACCCCAAAAGATGCTTTCTTGCACTTTTCTGACGCTGGAGATCATCTTCCTGACTATATTTCCATGCTTAATGGCCCAAATGCCATTCCGCCTCAAGCTCGTAAAGACGTAAGCAACAAAGAGAATCTCAGCAATCCTGAGAAGCAAATGCTTGCAGGTAAAGTGCTTAAGAGCGGACAGAAACTACTCGTACAGATTGTTAAAGAACCTATCGGTTCTAAAGGTCCTCGCGTTTCTACAGATATTACTATCGCAGGCCGTTTTCTTGTCCTCATTCCTATGGGCGATTACATTGCTGTTTCTAAAAAAATCAGTAATTACAAAGAACGTCGTCGTCTTAAAAACACCCTTTCAAAAATGGTGCCGGATGGATTTGGTGTAATTGTTCGTACGGTTGCTCAAGACCAAGATAACAGCGCTATCGAAGACGATTTACGCGATGTTTTGAAAAAGTGGGAAAACATGCTGGACAAATTAGAAACAGCAAAACCACCTTCTCTCCTTCACCGTGATTTAGACATGACAGAGAGCTTAATTCGCGATCTTTTTGCTAAGAATTATGACCGCGTACTTATTGACGACCCTAAGATGTATCGTCAGATTAAGTCTTATGTTGGCCAAATTGCGCCAAATATGGTGCCTAATGTTCAGCAGTACAAAGGCAAAGAACATATTTTTGATTACGCTAAAATCTCTGAAGATGTAAACTCGATTTTCAGTCCTCGTGTTCGCATGAAGTCGGGTGGTTACCTAATTTTTGAGCAAACGGAAGCAATGTATGTTGTTGATGTTAACTCTGGCCCATATGCCGCAAAAGCTCGCCAAGAGGATAATTCTCTTAAAACAAATTTAGACGCTGCTAGAGAGATAGCGAAGCAATTACGTCTGCGTGATATCGGTGGAATTATTGTAGTAGATTTTATTGATTTAAAGGACGATAAAAACCGTAAGAAGATTTATGACGAACTAAAGAAAGAGTTCAGAAAAGATCCGGCAAAAACAAATATGCTGGGAATGAGCGACTTTGGTTTGGTACAGATTACACGCCAACGTATTCGTCCAAGTGTGCTTAATTCTGTTTCTAAAAGCTGCCCAATGTGTGGCGGATCTGGGAATGTGGTAAGCCAAGACACCATTGTTACAGATATTGAAACCTGGTTAAGCCGTTTTAAGCACAACTCAGCATACCGCGCAATCGAGCTTTATGTGAACCCTTACCTGAAATCTATGCTTTTAAAAGGTTGGTTCAACAAAAGATGGCAGTGGATGTTGAAACACCATCTCAAAATTACACTTATTAGTGACGAATCTATTTCTCTAAATGAATTCAGAGTCACTCTGGCAGGTTCAGATATTGACATTACTGACGTGATTATGCGCGGTGAATCGATAGACGAAGTGCTTGAGCGTGAAGGCGAACTCGTAGAACTAGAAAGCGGTAAACTAGACCGATCTACCTTAGAATACTCTAAAAAGAATGATCGCGACGATGATGACGATAACAGTCGTCCTAGAAATAACGGAAATAGCAGAGCGTCAGGTGGCTCTGCCAATTCGAACGGAAAACCGAATCCACGTTATTCTAAGTCGTAGACATACTATAATGGCTCGATTATTGTTCTTAGTCGAGTCATTACTTTCATAAAACAAATTTAGAGATGAGCGCATTTAAACTACACGCAACAACCGTTGTTGGAGTAATCCATAATGGGAAAGCTGCTATTGCTAGCGATGGCCAAGCTACTATGGACAAAACGGTAATGAAAGCTACCGTAAAAAAAGTAAGAAAATTATATAATGGGAAAGTGCTAGCAGGTTTTGCTGGCTCAACGGCCGACGCTTTTACCCTTTTTGAACGCTACGAAGAAAAGCTAAACGAGTACAACGGTAATATGCAACGAGCTGCCGTAGAACTAGCTAAAGAATGGCGTAAGGATAAATACCTTCAGAAATTAGAAGCATTACTTATTGTAATGAACGATGAAAATGCATTAGTCATTTCTGGGCAAGGCGATGTAATTGAACCTGATGACAATATAGCCACAATCGGTAGCGGTGGCTCCTATGCCCTATCTGCGGCGCGTGCACTTTGTAAACATGCACCGCATCTTACATCGAAAGACATTGTGCAAGAGTCGCTTAATATTGCTGCAGACATCGACATTTACACCAATCATAACCTGACTATTTTAGAGATTGAGGACTAACAGATGATTGAAGAAAAGAACTTAACCCCACAGCAAATTGTCCGCGAACTAGATAAATACATAGTTGGACAAAAAGAAGCAAAACGATCTGTATCTATTGCATTACGTAACCGCTGGAGAAGATTAAACGCTAGGGAAGATATTCGGGAAGAAATTGTACCTAATAATATTCTGCTTATTGGGCCAACTGGTGTTGGTAAAACTGAAATTGCGAGACGACTTGCTAAACTAGCTATGGCTCCATTTGTAAAAGTGGAAGCTTCTAAATTTACCGAAGTTGGTTATGTTGGCCGCGATGTTGAATCTATGATTCGTGACCTTACCGACCTTGGCGTAAATATGGTTAAAATGGAAATGCAGGAGCGTGTTAAAGAAAAAGCATCTGAAGCTGTAGAAACCCGCATTCTGGATATCCTCATTCCAGCGGTTAAGAAAACTGGTGTAGGTTTCAATAGCGATACTACTACCAATTTTGATCCTGCCAAAGCAAGCGATGACGAGCTAAACGAGCGTACAAGAGAACGTTTTCGTGAGAAACTGAAGAACGGTGAACTTGAAGATCGCCAAATAGAGATTGAAGCTCAGAGCAAGAAAAATCCAATGATGCAGGTTTTTGGACCTGGTGGTATGGAAGAAATGGGTGTGAACCTTCAAGATATGCTTGGCGGTGCAGGACGACAGAATAAGTCGAAACGAAAACTTCCTATTTCCGAAGCTCGAAAAATTCTTTTTGAAGAAGAGTCAGAGAAATTGATTGATCATGAATCAGCTGTGCAAGAAGCTTTGGTACGTGTACAAAAACAAGGCATTGTATTTATAGACGAAATTGACAAAATCGCGGATCCATCATCAGGTGGTGGAAAAAGCGGGCCAGATGTAAGCCGCCAAGGTGTTCAGCGCGACCTCCTTCCTATTGTTGAAGGTAGCACCGTTAGCACTAAGCACGGAATTGTGAAGACTGATCACATTTTATTCATCGGTTCAGGTGCTTTTCACATATCGAAACCTTCGGATTTAATACCCGAACTTCAGGGGCGTTTTCCTATTAGAGTAGAGCTTAACTCACTCACAGAAGAGGATTTTTATAAAATTCTCTCTGAGCCAAAAAACGCTCTTACAAAGCAATACATGGCTATGTTGGAGGCTGAAGGGGTCACCATCAACTTCACTGACGATGCAATCAGAGAAGTTGCAAAAATTGCTGCCGAAGTGAATCTTAGCGTAGAAAATATTGGTGCTAGAAGGTTACACACCATCATGTCATCGGTTTTTGATGAACTTTTGTTTGCTGTACCCGACGATATAAGCTCTGGTGAAATAACAATTGATAGCAAATACGTTAATAAACAATTAGAAAATTTGATCAAAGACAAAGATTTAAGCCACTACATCCTTTAGCGTTGGTTTAAACGTCTTTATTTATTACAATCTTTTGAAGAAACTATTCACCAATATTTTTGTTCATTAAGTTATCCATTCAGATAGTTAGATATTATGCCGTTTAAAAAATTCATTGCCCCAAACATCGCAATTGCTATACTGCTTTTTGTAATAGGTTTTACTGGAATAGACCCTGTTATAAAGCCGAATAACGAGGATTCAGTTAACATTACTAAGTATGTACAGGCTACTAGAACTATAGTATCTAACTACTTTGGGGAACCCAACTTAGAGAGTATGTATAAATCAAGCATCAAAAAAATGGTTGAAGCCGTGAAGGATTCTACCTTAAAAATTGATGGGACACCGATTGATACTACTTTTAAAGATGTTAAGATTCAAACTCTTACAGATTCTTATAAGCGTTTTGAACAAGCATACTACTACATTTCAAATAACAGCCCAGACGAGAATATGACTCGTCTTACTGAGTTTGCTATTAGAGGTCTTTTCGACACTTTAGATCCTCACTCGATCTACATTGAACCCGAGGATAGTGACCGTATTGAAGAAGAATTTGCTGGTAAATTTCAAGGTATTGGAGTTCAATTCAACATTATTCAAGATTCAATCACAGTAATCACAGCTATTGCAGGTGGCCCTAGTGACCAACTCGGAATTCGCTCTGGAGATAGAATTGTCGCCATTGATGACAGCAATGCAGTTGGCTATACGAACGATGATGTTCTTAAAAATTTACGCGGTGAAAAAGGAACTAAAGTTAATGTTACCATTGTACGACCTGGTGTTAAAAACCCTTTAATTTTCACGATTGTTCGCGATGACATCCCGCTTTACACCGTAGATTCATCATATATGCTAGATGACGAAACAGGATATATCAAGATTAACCGTTTTGCAGCAACCACACATCAAGAGTTTATGGAGGCTGGTGAGAAGTTAAAAGCTCAAGGAATGGATCGACTGGTTCTTGACCTAAGAGGAAACCCCGGTGGTTATTTAGGCCAAGCCATTGCAATTTCTGAAGAGTTTTTTCCAAGAGGAACCGAAGTTGTTGCAACCAAAAGTAGACATTCTCGCTTTAACGCAGATCACTATTCACGTCAAAATGGAACCTATAAAGATACTCACGTTATTGTACTTGTAGACGAAGGATCTGCATCCGCTAGTGAGATTGTTTCTGGAGCGCTTCAAGATCACGATAGAGCCTTGGTTGTTGGGCGCCGAACCTATGGTAAAGGCTTAGTTCAACAACAATACGAGTTGGTAGACAAAAGTAATATCCGTGTTACCATTTCTAGATACTACACTCCTTCTGGGCGCCTTATTCAAAAACCATTTGTTGAAGGTGGCGGAGAAGAATATGCTTACGAGATTTATCGCAGAAATGACAATGCACAGAATGATGCTGTTGAATTTTTAGACCACGTACCTGATTCATTAAAATTTACAACCGATGCTGGGAGAGTGGTTTACGGTGGCGGTGGAATTGTGCCAGATTATTTAGTTCAAGAAGACACTACTCGATCAGGATATGTTATTAACTTTGCATTGCGTAAACGAGCTGCATTTGACTACGTTCGTGCTTATCTAGATAAAAATAATGATGAATTTAGAGCAACTTGGGAAAGTGATTTCGAAAAATTCCGTACTGATTTCAAATGGTCTCCAAAAGAAGTAGCAGATTTCAAACAATCTCTAATATCCAAAGGGATGTCAATCTCTGATACCGTAAAACAGCCAGAATTCAGAAACGATTCTTTATTCATTCCTACCGGTCACTTTGAAGAAGTTGCTTGGATGAGCGAAGGGCGAATGAAAGCTGAAATTGCACGCCAAGTTTGGGGAATGCCTTACTTCTACCCTGTTGTAAACGATGTTTTTGATACCACACTAAAGAAAGCCATGACACTTTGGGAAAATGTAGGCCGATTGGAAGCTTTAGCAAAAGGAAAAGCAGCGGTAAATATTGGAAATCTAAATGATGGAAATTAAGCCCTAATTAGATTTTAAATTTCTTAAAAGCCTTCTTGTTTACAGGATGGCTTTTTTTTTGCCTATGAATTTATAAACGAATAGTTCATTTCGACTTAAGATTCGTTAATTCGTAAACTGAATTCCAATTGAAAATTTCTGTTCAAACACTCATTGATCGAGGATCGAATTCATAGCCTTTCTGTAAAATCTCAACATAAATCCGGGGTAACCGAGTCTTCACGTTTCTATTCTAAAACTGCTCATTTGTAAATAATTGTAACTATAACTCAAGCTCTATAAATACTTGTTAAAATCTATACAGCAGTATTCATACTTCAATACTTTTTCCCGTTCTTTAAAAGAAATAAATCGTTCTTAGCCAATATCTTAGCCAATCTATGAAATCATTAAAAAGCATAGCAACAGCCCTTCTACTAGGCTCTTTCCTAACAGTAAGTAGCTCTTGTACTCAAAAGAAATCCCCATTCACCTTCGCATTCGTTTCTGATACACACATTGGCAACAAAACATCCTACGAAGACCTTACTCGAACCATAAACGATATAAATGCAAACGACGATATTGAATTTGTAGTGGTTACAGGAGACATCACCGAATTTGGCGCTGACTCTGAAATTATCGAAGCAAAGAAATTATACGATACTTTAAATAAACCATGGTATTTAGTACCAGGAAATCACGACGCGAATTGGTCGGAAAGTGGAGCTAACACATTTAAAAGTATCTTTGGGAGTGACCACTTCTCCTTTGAAGCTAATGGCTTTCTGTTTGTAGGAACAAGTAGTGGGCCGAACATGAGAATGGCTCCCGGGTTAGTTCCTCATGAAGAAGTAGTTTGGTTAGGTGAAGTACTTGATCCCAAAAAAATTGGTGATACTCCTGTTATTTTCCTTAATCATTATCCAATGAATGAAGAAATGGCCAATTGGTATTTAATCATTGATAAGCTCAAGAAAGTAAATACTCAAGGTATACTTAATGGCCATGGTCATTTAAATAAAGCATTCGACTATGACGGAATTCCAGGTACAATGGGGCGTTCAAATTTGCGTGCTGAGAATGAAATTGGTGGTTATAACTTAGTTACCGTAGCAAACGACACCATGTATTTTGCGGAACGTACTCCAAACGTTGAAACCAAAGAAGTGTGGAGAAAAATGGAACTCGAAAATCATCATTTTGAAAATGACACAACTCAGTATCCACGTCCTTCTTACGCCATCAACGAAACGCACCCAAATGTCAAAGAAAAGTGGAATATGCAAGAGGATAGTGATGTTGCCGCTGGTATAGTAGCAAATGATAATTTTGCTTTCTACCCAAGCTCTTACGGCAATATGATTGCCAGATATGTAGAAAATGGAGAGAAGATTTGGGAATTCAAAACTACTGGTAAGATTTACTCTACTCCCGCTTTAAAAGATGACAATTTAGTTTTTGCCTCAACGGACAGCACTATTTACAACGTTGATCCAAAAAGTGGCGCTCTTAAGTGGAAAGTACTAACTGGCAAGTCTATAGTAGCCTCTGCTACTATCGATGGAGATCAGGTCTTTATAGGAAGTTCTGAAGGAATATTCCGAGCCCTTTCCCTAAAAACAGGTGAAATACTTTGGGAGAACAAGAATATTGTTGGTTTTGTTGAAACTCGCCCACTTGTAGACAATGATAGAGTATACTTTGGCTCTTGGGGAAATGACTTCTATGCATTAAACAAAAAAACAGGTGAACCCGACTGGATTTGGAATAGCGGAGCTAGTAGTCGGATGTTATCTCCAGCAACGGTTTTCCCTGTTAAAGCTAATGGTAAAGTGTATATCACTGCTCCTGATAGAGCTACTACCAGCTTTAATGCAAAAACGGGTCAAGTAATGCAACGCTCAAATCACCATAAAGGGCGCGAGTCTATCGGAGTGTCTCAAGATGGTAAGCATATCTACATCAAAGCTATGCAAGATACTCTTTTTGCGTATAGCACTCGTTCAAACAGCATTGAACCAGATTGGTTTTTAGATGTTCAGTTTGGGTATGAAATCAGTCCCTCTCCAATTGTTGAATACGGGAACTTGATTTTTGTGCCTAGCGATAAGGGTGTTATTTATGCCATCAACAGAACCACTAGAAAAACTGAGTGGGCACATAAAATATCGAATGCGCTTATTAACAATGTATTTCCAATTAGCGAGAACGCACTACTTACCACAACCATGGATGGTAAAGTAGTTAGACTAGAATATTAATTAAGGAATACGATTCAAAAAAATGGGAAATTCTTTACTAGAGAATTTCCCATTTTTACACTGTATTCTAAATAGTTGTTGTGCTCTAAGCCTTATCTACAACAAGCTTATATGTTGGATCTTCCAACACATTCACATCAATAATATCTTCTGCATTTTTTAGAAGAGCTCTACAATCGGCACTTAAATGTTTTAAGTGAACTTTCTTCCCTACTTTTAAGTAACGCTCTGTAATTCTATTTACAGCTTCAATTGCCGACATATCCACAATTCTACTTTCTGCAAAGTCGATAATAATCTCTTCAGGATCACTCAATACATCAAATTTATCATTAAACGCTGAAACAGAGCCAAAGAAAAGTGGTCCGTAGATTTCATAATGCTTAACTCCATTTTCATCAACTGACTTACGAGCACGGATGCGTTTTGCATTATCCCAAGCAAATACAAGTGCTGCAATGATAACACCTACAATAACGGCTAATGCTAGATTATGAAGGAATATGGTAACCAGCGTTACAAGTACCATCACAAATATATCTGATTTAGGCATTTTTGTGAATGTGCGTAAACTTGCCCACTCAAAAGTTCCTATAGAAACCATAATCATCAAACCGGTAAGAGCGGCCATAGGTAGCTTCTCAATTAAGCTAGAGCCGAACATTATAAACACTAACAACATAACTGCTGCCACAATACCTGAAAGTCTCGCACGAGCGCCAGCAGACGTGTTAATCAAACTTTGGCCAATCATTGCGCAACCACCCATTCCAGAAAACAACCCTGATAAGATATTTGCTGTTCCTTGAGCTACCGCTTCTTTATTACCTCTACCGCGTGTTTCAGTAATTTCGTCAATAATATTTAGTGTCAATAAACTCTCTATAAGTCCAACACCAGCTACAATCGCAGAAAATGGCAAAATCAGCATAAAGGTTTCCATTGTAAATGGAACTTGTGGAATATGAAACGGAGGAAACCCACCTTTAATAGAAGCAATATCGCCAACCGTTTTGGTATCAATCCCAAAAACTACTACCAAACCAAACACAACTAGAATTGCTACTAAAGAAGCAGGAATGGCTTTACTCAGTTTCGGTAAACCCCAAATTATAGCCATTGTAAGCACTACTAACCCTAACAAAATATACAAAGGGGAGCCTGAAAGCCAAGCGCCTGTTGGGTCTTTAAATTGCTCTAACTGCGACATAAAAATGATTAGGGCAAGTCCATTCACAAATCCAAATATTACAGGATGCGGAACAAGCCTCATAAGTTTACCAAGCTTTAGCCCCCCAGCAATTACTTGAATAATACCGGCCAAAATTACGGTGGCAAAAATATATTCAACACCATGTGACTTGGCTAGCACTACCAGAACTACAGCTATAGCGCCGGTAGCTCCAGATATCATTCCTGGGCGGCCACCTAAAAGGGAGGTAACAAGACCCATCATAAATGCCGCGTACAATCCTGTTAATGGAGAAAGCCCAGCAATAAGAGCAAAAGCAACAGCTTCTGGAATAAGCGCCAGAGCAACTGTTAAGCCTGATAAAACTTCAGTTTTATAGTTTATCGGCTGAGAGAAATCAAAAAAGTTGAGATATTTTTTCATCTAAAAATTTAAATACATTACCAGTTCAAAGAAATACTAATCCATGAAAACTATTGAACGGTAACATTGGAGTGAGTGGTTCTACCTATTGTGGGATAGCTTTCACGAAGCTAACAGTAGAATATTTCTTGTTAATTTAAGCTTACAAAAATACTGATTAATTTATCCAATACCATAGTTATGAAAATATTTTATAGAATGGTAATCTCGGATACTCAGTAAAATTCTAAATTGTAAACGATTCACTCTCTTTAACGGTTTAATCTGCATCAACTTTAGCTATTCGCCTAATTTTATATTTCCTCAATCAATACCCATTACAACATGATAGATAAATCGATTGCTATTATTGGCGCTGGTATCGGAGGTTTGAGCCTAGCCATCACATTAAAACAAGCTGGTTTTAATAATATTCAGATTTTTGAGAGAACTAGCTCTTCCCATTCTATTGGAGCTGGTTTAGTATTGTGGCCAAATGCGATGTGCATACTTTCAAAAATGGGACTTGATGACGAGATTCAGGAAGTGTCTGGCAAGCTTTCAAGTATGATTCGGTTCTCTAATTCAGGTGAGCAATTAGGAGCTTTATCCATCGAAAAGCTAGATGCTAAAATGGGATTCACAAGTCATCCAATTACAAGGAAAGCCATTCAAGAGATTCTAATTCAAAAGCTAACTGAGCTAGAAATCGAGATCACCTATTCAAAGAATGTGGAAGAAATCGAAAAGGATTCTAACTCTATTCCTTACATCAAGTTTAGTGATGGAAAAACACATAGCGCTGAAATTATAATTGGTGCCGACGGTAGAATGAAATCCTCGGCTCGAAAATATGTAACGGGAAACAATACCCCCATCTACCAAAACTATGTGAACTGGGTTGGCTTGATTGAGCACAAAGAAATGGATATCAACACCACAAAAAGTGTGCATGATTATTGGGGAATTGGAGAACGGTTTGGCTTTGTGCCAGTCGATTCCAAAACCGCATATTGGGCGGGCTGCAAAAGATTACCGCTTGGATTAGGAGAACCTTCTCATGGAAACAAGAAAGAATTGATTCAGATTTTTAAGCACTGGCCAACGCCTATTCTAGAAATTATTAAAACTACTGCCGAGGAAAACATTAAACGAATTGAAGTATTTGATCACCACCCAATCAATACTTGGTTTCTGGATAATGTTTGTTTGTTAGGAGATGCAGCTCATGCCGCTTTGCCTACCAGCGGACAAGGAGCCTGCCAAGCCATTGAAGATGCATGGCATTTGGCGCAATGTTTAAGCGAACCTTCTATCACTGTTTCGGATGCATTTGAAGCTTACCAAACTATCCGTCTTGAAAAAGCCAACTCTATTATTTTGGGTGGAAGAGCTTTTGCCCAATCTCTGTTTAATGAAGATGCAGTTTTTTGTGAAGCTAGAAATGAAAATGCTAAAAAAGCAGATATGAATGCCCAAGTTGATGGGATGGCTAACCTTTGGGGTAAAAACTTACCACCAATGAATTAGAAATAGATGTTTATTCCACTCACCTAGCTTCTTCAGGTATTGTTGGTGTAGATAATTCCTTGACAGATTTGATAGTTCTTAAAGTCTCGGTCATCCCTGTAGATGTTAGGTAATTCGCTGACAGTTTTAATAAATCCATCAACGCTCACCGTCATCCTGAAGATACCTCTGAAGGATTTTCAAAACCATTGTTCATGGATCCCAAAAACACCCCTCAATGGGAGACTTATCTAGCTTGGGTTTAGATTTTACCAGCCTTGGATAATTCCTCCATCGAGGGAGTTCAATAGATATAAAAAAAGGTAGAAGTCAGTATCCGCAAAGCGAACCCCAAACTCCTACCCTTAATCTTCTAACTCTTATATCTTAAATCTATTATTTCACGTCTTTCAAAAGTTCTTCAACAGCTTTTTCTAGTTGTTGATCACGACCTTTATCAATAACGCCAGGCATATTCTTAACTTTAAACTGAGGCTCTGTTTGGAGGTTCTCCATCCATTTGCCATCAATGTTTTTGGCGCTTACAGGAACAACACCCCAGCTTCCACCGCCAAGTAATCCTTCCCAGCCTGCAAAGCTACATGTTCCAGGAACTGGCATTCCCACAGTTTTACCAATTTTCAAATCTGTATATCCTTGCGCAAAACAGTGGCCATCTGAATACATACTTTCATTGAACATGGATAGTGTTGGTTTGGTGTAACGTGAAGTTGGCTCGCCTCCTACCACTTTAGCTTCGGTGGCGTACGTTATAAAAGGGACGCCTGTAAAGAACATTGCTAAATCAGACACTAAATCGCCACCGCCGTTAAATCGAGCATCTACAACTATACCTTTTCGATCAGCATATTTGCCCAACATATCTTCATAAATACTGCGATAAGGTCCGTCGCTCATCCCTGGAATATGTACGTAACCCAACTGACCGTTGCTCAACTTGTCCACTTCTTTTTCATTAATGCGTACAAAGCGATTGTAGAGTAAACTACGTTCGTTTCCTAAGGAAATAGGCTTCACAGTAATCTGTTGACGATCTTTCTTGTTGGCACTTACAATATCAAGAAGTACAAAAGAATCTGCTTTTCTATTTAAGAAAGTGGCGATATCTCTATCAGGCGTTACCGTTTCGCCATCAATTTTCTCGATAATCATGCCGGCTTCAACGTTGAATTTAGCTTTATCCAACGGGCCACCTTTCATCACTTCGGTAATTTTAATGCCATCGCCTTTGTGGGCGTAATCAATGAATATACCAAGAGACGCTGTTGCATCGCCATTGCTGATGTTTCCGTTATAACGTGCACCAGAGTGAGACACATTTAGCTCTCCCAACATCTCTGAAAGCATCTCTGCAAATTCGTACGAATTACCAATAGATGGAAGATACTTCTTGTAATCAGTATGAAGCTTTTCCCAATCTTTACCATGAAAAGTAGGTTCGTAGAAAATGTTTTTGGTACGAATGTAAACATGCTCAAACATGTAATCGCGTTCTTTAACCGCATCGTATTCCATCTCACCAGAAATGCTGATTCCTTTTGCACTTCCTTTACCTAAATCAACTTTTGAAATACGTCCACCACTTAACAGATACAGATTTTCTTCTTTTTTATCCCACATCAAACTTCCACGACTACCATTTAAACTAATAGTCATCTTAGTTTCTTTGGTTCTTAAATCAGTTTCCCAAAGATTCACGCCTTTCTCAAAGCTAGCTAGGTAATATAATTTGTCGCCTTCTTTAGAAAGCACGGCATCACCTAAACTACTTGAATGAATTGTTAAACGCTCAGTACGGTCGTTCAAGCCATCCCAATCAAAAGTAAGAGCTTTAACTTCTTCTTCCTTCTTCTCGTCTTTGTCTTTATCGTCCTTTTTGGCATCCTTATCGTCTTTATCATCTTTCTTTGCGGCTTTTTCAATTTCCTTCATAAGCTCGTAATCCTCTTTGCTCATGTTGAATTGATCGTACGCATCTTGAGTGAAAAACATTGAATACACATCCGATTGAGATTGCCCACTTGTTGCATAGCTTTTCAAGCCATCACGGTTTGTGAACCACAACATCTGCTTTCCGCCATTCACCCATTTCGGACTATAATCGTAATAACCACTTTCGTTCAAATTCAGTCTCTTGCTACCATCTGCGGCTAGTAAAAGCACATCACTGTTACTCAGACTTTTGCCCCAATCTACCAAAAGCCACTTACTATCAGGGCTCCATGTAAAGTATTGGTCGCCATCTCGCATGTGAAATAAATCTTCTGGAGTAAGTAAATCGATACTTTTTTTAGATTCTAAATCCATCACTTTTAGTGTACGTCTACCAGCTATGTAAGCAAGTTTCTTTCCATCGGGTGAGAATTCTGGTAGATAATTGTCCACCTTATTACTCACCAACACTTCTTCCTTCAATAGCGTAGATGCAAAAAAGAACGGCTCTTCATCTCGAACTTTACTCGTCGTGAAAATACTCCATTTACCATCTCTTTCGCTTGCATAGGCTACACTTTTCCCGTCGGCAGTAAACTTAACAAAGCTCTCTTGTTCAGGTGTATTTGTAATTCTTTTGGTGAAATTGCCATCAGTTGAGGTTACAAACACTTCACCTCTAGCAATAAATGCAATCTCTTTGCCACTTGGAGAAACGTCCATCTCACGAACGTCACCATTTATGGAAATGAATTTATCGTTGTTTGATTTCAACGGGTTAGTAATGGAAACCTTCACCTTTTTAGGAGCCTCACCTTCTTTCATTGTGTAGAGCTCTCCGTCATATCCAAAAGAAAGCACTCCATTTCCCATACTCAAAAAGCGAACAGGGAAGTCCTTTAATTTTGTGATTTGTTCGTTTTGAGATGGATTTGCCAACGACAGTTTGTGCACATTGAAATTTCCACTTTCTTCACTTAGGTAATACAAAGATTTTTCATCCGCACTATAAATAGGCTGACGATCTTCTCCAGCAAAACTGGTTATCATTTTGTGAGTTCCTTTCTTTACGTCGTATACCCAAAGGTCTCTAGTGATGGAGGATGTATGATGTTTCCTGAATTCGTTTTCTCCACCTTTTTTATCGTGATAAACCATTTGTGAGCCGTCTTTATTCACTTGTACATACTCAGCTGGGATTGTAAACACTTGGTCTACTCTACCGCCTGTCACGGGCACTTTATACAACTCTGGCTGTGAGGCTGTTGGGTATTGGCGATGTTCTGCTAAATCTTGGCGAGATGCACCAAATAGCACATGTTTATCATCGCTGGAAAAGGAAAAAGGTGATTCATCATTTGAATGGAAAGTTAAACGAGTAGCTTCTCCACCATTTGCGTTCATGGTGTAAATATCAAAATTTCCATATCTATCGGAAGCAAAAGCGATGGTTTTTCCGTCTTTGCTCCAAACAGGCATATAGTCATGCGCTTCATGAGCAGTTAGTTGTTTTGCTTCGCCACCATTTGTAGGTACGCTAAAAAGGTCGCCCATGTAAGTAAATGCAATGGTTTTTCCGTCTGGTGAAATGGAAGAATAACGCATCCATTTTGGCGCATTCTGTGCAATAGAAACACCACTAAAAATGAAAAGCATACAAGATGCTAAGAAAGTTTTCATGAAATTATACCCAAGTTATTTGTTAAATAGCTTGATGAAGGTATAAAAAAATGAGTTACGAGGAATAAAAATATTTAGAAGTAACTAAGGAACAAAGCCTTCCCCCATTCATGGCTTTATGCTACTTCCCAAATACATTTTTTCTGTGCTGGAGTCCCCACGCTATCATAGGGTCAATAACTTCATTAAGAGAATTTCCTGATTTTGTGAGTTTGTACTCTACTTTTACCGGTATGGTATTGTATACCGTTCGCTCCACAATGCCATTCATTTCTAAATCTTTCAATTCTTTAGATAACATTCTGGGCGTAATTCCTACAACCTCTCGCTCTAATTCTTTAAAGCGTTTCTCTCCATACAACAGCGTACCAATGATTGGTAATTTCCATTTCCCACTGATAACATTCAACGTATCATTGATTGCTAATACAAATTGTGCCGAACAACTTTTTGCTTTTTCTAAGTCTGTTTTCATACTCATAATACCTTTTACTCCATAACTATACTAAAGGATACTGCTATACTTTAGTATAGTACTTACTTTTATATAGCTAATATAAGTAATTTATGGTCTCACAAAATAGTCACACAAAAATATTTTTAATTATGATTTTAGTTACCGGTGCAACAGGCCATTTCGGAAAATCAGCCATTGCATTCTTATTACAAAAAGGAATTGCTCCTAATAATATTACAGCTCTTGTTAGAGACCCTAAAAAAGCATCAGACTTAGAAGCCAAAGGTGTAAAGCTCAAGATTGGAGATTATGACAATTACGAATCTCTTGTTAAAGCTTTTACTGGCGTTGATAAACTTTTGCTTGTATCTGCTAGTGATTTAGAAAAACGATTGCCACAACATTTAAACGCCGTTAAAGCAGCTAAAGAAGTTGGTATCTCTCACATCGTTTACACAAGTTTTGAACGCAAGAATGAATCCGAAACTTCTCCTATCGCTCAACTTGCTCATGCTCACATAGAAACTGAAAAAGCGATTAAAGAAAGTGGCATAGCATATACAATCATGAGGAACTCTTTGTATGCTGAAGTTTTACCCATGTTTATTGGAGAAAATGTTTTAGAAACTGGCATCTATCTTCCTGCGGGACAAGGAACTGTACCTTTTGCACTTCGTGAAGAGATGGCTGGAAGTGCGGCTTCAGTCTTGGTTGGCGAGGGTCATGAAAACAAAGAATACTCTATCTCTAACACCGTAAACTATTCTATTACAGATGTAGCAACCATGTTAAGCGACATCTCTGGAAAAACCATCACTTACACTAGCCCCGCAACCGATGAGTTCAAAAAAACACTTGCTGGTTTTGGCGTTCCTGAACAAGGAATTGAAATGGCTGCAGGCTTTGCTGAAGCAATAGCACAAAATGAATTTACTGTTGAACAGTCTGATTTAGAAAAATTACTCGGAAGAACACCTACCCCATTAAAAAATTATTTAATCAAAACATACTCTCCTTCTAACTAATAGTATTACACAAAATGAAAAAAGATAAATTAATATTTTGGATTACCACGTCGATTATATCGCTGATGATGTTATTCTCGGCATTTAATTATTTAACAAACGACGAAATGAAAGCAGCATTTACTCACCTGGGTTTCCCTGGTTACTTTAGAGTAGAGCTAGCCATAGCAAAAATTCTCGCTGCATTTGCAATTATTATCCCTGCTATTCCTAAGCAGCTAAAAGAGTTCTCTTATTTTGGGCTATCCATCTCATTTATTTCTGCTGCAATAGCACATGGAGCAAGCGGAGATGGAGTTGCGGCAATTGTAACGCCAATAGTTGTCTTAATTATTTTAGGTGTTTCTTATTTCTATTCTCAAAAGAGTTATGCAAAATAAACGACTATAGATTATTCCATTTCTTAAAGCACATCTATCTAATGTTCATCCCCAAAAAGAAGTTAGCTAGGTGTGCTTTTTTATTGTTATTAGGATTAATTGAAATTGAATTTTCTTCTCTCAAAGTTCAGTATTATTAGGCTACTTTATTTTTAACAGAAATACCCATTCTCATTTATAACCAAGGAATTATTGGATTCATCATTTATTGACACTTTTGTCCTTCCTTTTCAAGAAAAATTAAAACCACTTGCTGGTAATACCGATTACCTCATTGAGCGTACTAAGCCTATTTTTGACGCTATTAACCCCGAAGTCATCATTCCATTACTAGGAAGCACTAACTGGCGCTACAAAATGGTTGGCACTTATTTCATTGCTTTAAAAAAGCTGGAATTTTTTGAAGATGAGATTGGAGAATTATTTCTAAAAAGCGAAGCCGTTTATGTAGGACGCACTTATTGCTTAGCGCTGGTAGAATTTAATACCGAAGATTCTATCAACTTCCTACACAACTATTTGGATGTATTTCTAAATCAAAAGAAAATGAAATACGACCAAGGTTTTGCGATGGCAGCTCTTGCTTATCTCGACGAAGAAAACGAAACTAAGGAATTAGAACGTCACCTCGGGCAGTGGAAAGATTACACATCCGACAAACCTACCTGGAACCTTGACGAGTATAAAGAACGTTTTGCCAAAGATGTTGAAGCTTTCAAAGCTATAAAGAAAGCTGTAACTGCCTCTTAACAAATATTCAGAGTTACTTATATTTTTAATGCGAAAATTTTTTCTTAGAATGATTCTTACTCTCTTCTCGTTAACGGCACTTTTTGCCTTAGCAGTGATACTGTTTCTACAACATCCTAAATTCGGAAAACTACCTAGTGGTGAACGTTTAGAACGGATTAAGCAATCGCCTAATTACCGAGATGGTGAGCTTCAAAACTTAAGTGACACCCCAGCCCTAACCGAAGGCGCTAGTTACTTCTCTTTAATCAATGAATTTTTCTTCACTAAAAAAGATCGCGTTAATCCTACCGATGTAATTCCTTCTACAAAAGTTGATTTGCTAAACCTGAATCCAGATGAAGATATTCTCGTTTGGTTTGGGCATTCATCTTACTTCATCCAAATTGATGGAAAGAAGGTTCTGGTAGATCCCGTTTTTGGAAAAGCGGCTTCTCCCCTTTCTTTTACAACCAATGCTTTTGAGGGAACCAATCGCTACACGGCAGCCGATATGCCCGAAATTGATTACCTCTTTATCTCTCATGATCATTGGGATCATCTTGATTACGAAACCTTACTCGAGATGAAATCCAAAATTGGCACCATCATCTGTGGTTTGGGTGTAGGCGAGCATTTTGAATACTGGGGCTTTGATAAAGATCGAATTATTGAAAGAGATTGGAATGAGGAAATTCCTTTAGATCCTGGATTCACAGCTTTTACAACACCAGCTCGACATTTTGCAGGGCGTGGTTTTGCACGCAATAAAGCACTTTGGACTTCCTTTGTGTTCAAAACGCCTACCCATAATTTCTACTTTGGTGGCGATAGCGGTTACGACTCTCACTTTGCTGAAATTGGAAAAAACCACGGACCTTTCGATCTCGCTTTTCTAGAAAATGGACAGTACGACAAGAGCTGGAAATACATTCACATGCAACCGGAAGAAATGCTCCAAGCCGCAAAAGATTTGGGAGTGAAGAACTTATTCTCTGTGCATTCTGCAAAATTCCCGTTAGCAAATCACCCTTGGGACGAACCACTAAAACGTATTAGTGCATTAACATCAGATACCGATATTAGGCTGGTAACTCCAATTATTGGAGAGTTCGTATTCCTGAAAGACTCCACGCAACAGTTTACCAACTGGTGGGAAGGCATCGAGTGAGTTTATAGGATTGAGAGACGGGAATTGAGAATTAATAATTCAAAATTAAGAATTATGGATTTTCGCTCTCGTTCCGTAGCTCTGCTGCGGAATGCCATATGGAAGCTCCTGCTTCCTGTTGAAGAAACAGTTCCTACTAGCTTTCCGCCTCTAAATAAGACTTAACTTCTTCTTTCCTAAGATATAATAATATAACGAGTGGAATTACCAAGCCACTGATTGCTCTAAGCAAATATCCGGGATTTGTTAATCCATCATAGCCAATGCTAACCAATGAAATGAATTGTGAGATTGTCCCTAAAAAAAGCAGTATGATTACAAAAAATAGAACATTTCTGGCTTTAGGCAATGGTTTAATAACACCTATTGCGATATAGATATACAAAGGAACCAAAAGTAGAGAGAGATGAACGTATTCTAAGCTGGTAGTTAGGCTGAAGAAGTTATCATACACAACATCGAGGATTAACAAGGTTACAAATCCACTTATCGCGAACAAACCTCTGGGTATTCTTTTCTGATTATCTATGGTCATTGATTGGTTTAAGTTTGTTTATTGGGATTAGTAACAGTTTCTTTCTTACTAAGAGCGAAGTCTTTGAGGTCAAAGAATGTTGGTGTCAATTTACCTTTGCTTCCTGTATCATTTACGTAAACACCCGTAAATAACTCATAACACCCACTTCTTGTTATTCTTTTAATAAAGTCATCAACTTTATTAGGTGAAATATTAATAGTTTCTGATAACGTCAAAACAAAGTCATTCCAAAATTTTGATGTCCACTTTAAATCAGTTTCTTCTAAATCTTTCGGAGTTGAATAAAAGCTTTCAAGCAAATTCAAAGCTTGTATTTCTCTGTATGATAATTCATCTAATATTTTTAGATAATCTTCAAATGTATCAACATCTTCTATCCCTTTTTCGAATAAAGATGTTCTAAATAGATTCGAGAACATTATAATTTTTTCTCTTCTCCTTGTATTTAAAACTGCCTTATACGAAATAACAAATTTATGCAAAAAATCTTCTGATTTTATAATTTCATCACTAAGGTTAATTTTACCCAATTCTAGATTAGAGAAAAATGTTTTGGTTCTTTCCAGCCTAATTTCCTTAACTCTTTGAGAAACAAATTGTTCAAAAAATATTGATATTCCTGAAAAATGAATAATTGATTGAATAGTTTTATCACTCTCATAAGATACTTGGAGGAGTTCCTTATAGTGATCTGCAGAATTACCCATTACGACCTTCAATTGATTAGTTGAAATGACAAGAAAGTTAATATCACAAATGATTGATGTATTTTCAAATTCCTTCAAATAGACCAATTCATACAATCGAAATAATATAAACCTAAAACCGCCCACTCATGAGTGATACCTGAACTATTGGGCGTTTCGATAGTAGCAACTTTGAAGCCATTAACTATTTCTTGCTCATCATTCGCTGAAAACAAACTACAACCAAACATTAGAGCAGTAAAAAGAACAACTATGACGTAACGCATAATATCCACAGTTTAATATTGATTTATGATGCCAAAGTAATTTCAATCAAACAACATTGCGCACAAGCATTGGAAGCTAGATTTTATAGCAACAATACCTTCTTTTTTTTGTTTCTTAATGCCTCTTGGCTATTACATGCTGGTATAGTCAGAAAGCCGAATTTGTACTTTATTTCTCCTTCGTAACGATCTCCCAAAGAAAAGGAACCTACTAGCTTAATAACATATCTTGTCTTTTTTTCATTCTTTTCACCGTAAGACTCCAAAGTAGAATCTAAGCTTAGTGTAACTAGCATTACGTTGCAGAAAATTCCCGACCCACCCGTGTTCGACCAGGTTTGAATGATGTGAAGACCACTAAATGATTGACCGATATATCTGTATGAAATCCAACCATCATCGTATGTACATTTCACAATAGGGTGTCCTGAATCAAATCTCTTTATATTAATATCGCCAAAATACCGATTACTCTTGTTTGAGTCCGTAATATTTATTGAGACAATTTGATTACCAACATCGCTGAGCCATCCTCTCAAATCATCAAGAATTCGAGGGTTTATAAACTCAGAATTAGTAAACGAGTACTTCGCTGCATCCAGATTGCGAATCAACTCCGACTTAGGCGTTAGCCTAAAGATATTGTTACCTATTATTCCATGAATATCATCACGAAAAAAACCAGCTACACTAAGTAGTAAAACAACTACTGGTTCTGGGCTTTTATCTATATAAAGCCAAAAAATACACCCTATGAAGGCGATGAAATTTATAATTTTATACAACTGCTTTGAATCTTAGGTTTAAGCTTACTTAACATCATCCGAACAACCCTATTCGTCTGTCCTCCATCAATATATTCTTAAATCCCAATAAACCAAACACCTACAAAGGGTCTATTCTGTAGGTGTTTTATGAGTTTATTTCGGATATCGAATGGCTTCTACCATTTCTTGAACGTCTTCGGGTGGTTCAGGAAATAACATGCTTACCGCATATGCTACAATCAAGTTCAGCACCATCCCCAAGGTTCCAATTCCCTCTGGAGAAATTCCAAACCACCAATATTCTGGAGTATTGTATTCAGGGAAAGCTAGCTTAAAGAAGCCGATGTAGGCTAGTGTAAAAAGGAGCCCAGCAATCATTCCAGAAATGGCGCCTTCACGATTCATCTTCTTAGAAAAGATGCCCAACACAATAGCTGGGAAGAATGAAGCTGCTGCCAATCCAAAAGCTATCGCTACCACTTCAGCTACAAAACCAGGCGGGTTTATTCCAAAATATCCTGCTACAACCACAGCCACACCAGCCGCAATTCGTGCATACAGTAATTCGGCTTTATCGGAAATTCCAGGATTCAACTGTTTCTTAATTAAATCATGAGAAACGGAAGTCGAGATTACCAATAACAATCCCGCTGCGGTAGAAAGAGCCGCTGCAAGACCTCCTGCTGCCACTAATGCTGCCACCCAATTGGGTAAACCTGCAATTTCAGGATTGGCAAGCACCATGATATCACGATCTACAAAAAGCTCGTTGGTATTTTCCGTAGCCGCATTGTTAACGAGAACTTCGCCATGCTCACCCCGAACAATTTCCCCGTTCAAGCGCTTAATGTCGGGCGTGCCGTCTATGGCGCTACCTGGGGCGTACGTAATAAGTCCATCTTCGTTTTTATCAACCCACGTTAGCAATGCTGTTTCTTCCCACGTTGCAAACCAGTCAGGTAATTCTGCATAGGTTTTCTCGCTTACGGTTTCAATCAAATTGATACGTGCAAATACCGCAATTGCTGGTGCTGTTGTGTACAAAATCGCGATAAAGATAAGTGCGTAACCTACCGAAATTCGTGCATCTTTTACTTTTGGAACAGTGAAAAAA
>TARA_R110002096_G_scaffold21498_7_pt1 | contig 38177 bp, 22 predicted proteins | sample TARA_R110002096 | Tara Oceans TARA_R110002096 (sample SAMEA4397295) | marine metagenome | biome: Polar Biome; feature: [DCM] deep chlorophyll maximum layer (ENVO:01000326); material: water (ENVO:00002006), including particulate matter (ENVO:01000060) such as... | depth 35 m
GGTTCTGATTTTAGAGGAGGAGCAAATGGCGCACGTATTCGTTTAGCACCTCAGAATACCTGGGAGGGCAATGAACCAAAACGCCTTGAGAAAGTATTGAAAAAGCTTACTGAAATTCAAGCTGGCTTATCTAAAAAGGTAAGTTTAGCAGATTTAATTGTGTTAGGTGGAACTGCAGCAGTTGAAAAAGCGGCACATGAGGCAGGTGTTAATGTTTCCCTTCCTTTTTCTCCCGGAAGAGGTGATGCAACAGCAGAAATGACTGATGCGGAATCTTTTTCTGATTTAGAACCTGTTCACGATGGCTATAGAAATTGGTTGAAAAATGATTTTGCTGTAAAAGCTGAAGAACTCCTTTTGGATAGAACCCAACTCATGGGTTTAACAGCACCGGAAATGACTGTTTTAGTTGGTGGAATGCGTGTTTTGGGAACCAATCACGGTGGAACTAAATATGGTGTTTTAACGGATAGGGAAGGAGTGCTCACCAACGATTTCTTTGTCAACCTAATGGACATGAACTATACTTGGAAGCCTCAAACAGACAATTTATTCAACATTGTGGATAGAAAATCAGGTGAAACAAAATGGACAGCCACCCGAGTGGATTTAGTTTTTGGTTCTAATTCAATTTTGAGGGCTTATTCTGCATTTTATGCACAAGACGATAATCAGGAGCGATTTGTTCTAGATTTTGTCAAGGCATGGACGAAGGTGATGAATGCCGATCGGTTTGATTTGAAATAACCCTAACCGTATCAAATTACCTCCATAGCCCTCGGTTTAAACCGAGGGCTATGGAGATACGAGGCGAAAACCAAACCGTTTCAACGGTTTGGTATTATTTTCCCTAGCCCACGATTTGATTGTGGGCTAGTTTTTTGCTATTATTTAATACGATGTCAACTTAACTTTATTCCACTTTTTCTTAACAGCTTCTAATTTACCACTAGAAAAAAGTAAATTAACCGTTTGAAATTAAGCAACAGAGGAATGCAGATAAATAGATTGAACCCAAGAAAGGCATTAAACAAAGCCTTTTTGAAAGTAAAGCCGAACAGAACAGAAATTGAAGGGTTCAAAACGAATCTTATTCAATTGCTCGATAGAATCAATGACGCTGAATCTGAAGAATTTCATAAAAACTTGGTCAGTGATTTTCTCAAAAAAACCTATTACGAACCCAAGCACTTCATCAACACCAAAGGAAGAAACGATTTAGTAATTCACAATGGAGATAAAGCAAACAGCTCAGTTGGGGTAATTATAGAAGCAAAAAAATCGACTAACAAAAGTGAAATGGTGAAATCATTTGCTGAGAGCGATACGCCACAGCAAATAATTTCTAAGCTGAATACAAAGGCTTTTCAGGAATTGGTGCTGTACTATTTGAGAGAACGAATAACGCACAAAAATCTTGAAGTAAAGCACCTGGTGATTACCAACATCAATGAATGGTTTGTTTTTGATGCGAGGTTATTCGATAGACTTTTTGCACAAAATAAAAGTTTGGTACAACAATTTAATGATTTTGAAGCCGGACGATTGGCAGATAATAAAACTGACTTTTTCTACAAGCAAATTGCCGAACCATTTATTGCAGCGATTAATACCGAAATAGAATTTACTTATTTCAATCTTCAGGATTATCAGAAACCATTGAGAAATGACGATAAAACGGATGACAATAAACTCATTGCACTTTTCAAATTACTTTCTCCTGAGCATTTACTGAAATTGCCATTTACTAATGACAGCAATAGCCTTGATAAACGATTTTACAGCGAATTGTTGCACATAATTGGTTTAACGGAAACCAAAGAAGGAAGCAAAAAATTAATCAATCGCAACAAGGCTGGTGAAAGAAATTCGGGAAGCTTTTTAGAAGATGCAATCATTCAATTAGACAGTTTAGATAAAATTAGCCGCTTAGAAAAACCAAGTCAATTTGGCGATACGCAAGAAGAGCGATTGTTTAATGTGGCTTTAGAACTTTCCATTACTTGGATCAACAGAATTTTGTTTTTGAAATTGTTGGAGGCTCAATTAATTACCTACCACAAAGGCGATCTATCGTATGCCTTTTTGAGTTTTGATAAAATCAAAAACTACGATGACTTGAATAGCTTGTTTTTTCAGGTTTTAGCAAAACAATACGATGAAAGAAATGAAGATGTAAAACAAGTTTTTGAAAAAGTTCCTTACCTGAATTCATCCCTCTTTGAACCAACAGATATTGAGCATGCAACCTTGTTTATCAGTAACCTGAGAGATGATAAAACTATTCCCATTATTTCATCAACAGTTCTAAAAAATGAGCAAGGGAAAAAGCGAACTGGAAGTTTATCTACGTTGGAATATTTGTTTGAATTTTTAAATTCCTATGATTTTAGCAGTGAAGGTTCTGAAGAAATTCAAGAAGACAATAAAACGCTGATCAATGCTTCGGTGCTCGGTTTGATTTTCGAGAAAATTAATGGCTATAAAGATGGTTCGTTTTTTACACCTGGCTTTATTACCATGTACATGTGTCGTGAAACCATTCGAAAAGCAGTGATGCAAAAGTTTAAAGAAGCAGGTTTTCAACTTGCTGAAAGTGCTGAGCTTTCCGAAAATTTGAACGAAATCTACAACCAAATAAGCGACATTAAAAAAGCCAATGAAATTGTCAACAGCATTAAAATTTGTGACCCTGCTGTTGGCTCGGGACACTTTTTGGTTTCGGCGCTCAATGAAATGATTGCAGTAAAAAATGATTTAAATATTTTGCAAGACCGCGATGGAAAAAGGCTAAGAGACTATCATGTGGAAGTGGTGAACGACGAGTTGATTGTGACAGACGAAGAAGGAGAATTGTTTGACTACAAACCCAACAACAAGGAAAGCCAACGCATACAAGAAACACTCTTTCACGAAAAGCAAACCATTATTGAAAACTGCTTGTTTGGAGTGGACATCAACCCCAATTCGGTGAAAATTTGCCGCTTGCGTTTGTGGATTGAGCTGTTGAAAAATGCCTATTACAAGAATGAAAAAGAGCTGGAGACTTTACCAAACATTGACATTAACATAAAATGCGGAAACTCTTTAGTAAGCCGTTTTGCCATTGATGCTGACATTAAAAAAGCCCTGAAAAAAAGTAAGTGGACCATTGATAGTTACCGCATTGCGGTGGCAACTTACCGAAATGCGCAAAACAAGGAGCAGAAAAGAGCAATGGAAAAACTGATTGCCGACATTAAATCGGATTTTAGAAGTGAAATTTCCATGAATGACCCCAAGGCAAAGCGCTTGCGAAAATTGTCTGGTGATTTATTTCAGATGACTCAGCAAACACAGCTTTTTGAAATGAGCAAAAAAGAAAAAACCGCTTGGAACAAAACAGTAGCAAAACTAAGTGAAGACACTAAAAAGCTAGAAACCGAAATTGAGGTAATAAAAGCTAACAAGATTTTTGAAAATGCTTTTGAATGGCGTTTTGAATTTCCGGAAGTGCTGAATGATGACGGCGACTTTATGGGCTTTGATGTGGTGATTGGGAATCCACCTTATATAAGACAAGAAGAGTTTTCGGAACTAAAACCATATTTAAAAATCCATTTTGAAATCTATCATTCTTTAGCGGATTTACTTACTTATTTTGTAGAACTAAGTCATAATATTCTGAAGCAAAACGGAGTATTTCAATTCATTATTTCAAGTAAATTTACGAGAGCTGGATATGGTAATGTTATGCGTAAGTTTTTATCTAAAAAAACAGAAATAACACACTTTATTGACTTTGGTGGCAAACCAGTTTTCGATGAAGCAACAGTAGATGCTGCGATTATTGGTTTCGTAAAACAACAGCCAACAAATGAAGGTACATTTGTTTTTAAAGAAGTTTTAAAAGAAGATAATGTCTCTTTAAATTTTGATAATTATATTAAAACTAATGCAAACCAATTTCCAATAAAAGCTCTAACAGAAGATGTTTGGAGTTTTGATAATCCCAAATGGCTTACGATTATTGATAAAATTAATAAAAATGGTATTCCTTTAAGTGAATGGAACATAACAATTAATTTTGGAATTAAAACTGGCTACAATGCGGCATTCATAATTGATGAAGCAAAGAAAAATGAACTAATTGAAGCAGACTCGAAATCATTAGAAATTATAAAACCTTTACTAAGAGGTAGAGATATTCAAAAGTACGTTGCTGATAATGTAGTAAATTGGGTGATAGGAACATTTCCTAGTAAAAAATTAGATATTGAAGAATACGTAAGCATTAAAAATTACCTAATAACTTTTGGAAAAACAATTCATCAAACTGGTGAAAAAGGTTCAAGAAAGAAAACATCTCATAAATGGTTCGAAACGCAAGACAATATTGCATTTTGGCAAGATTTCGAAAAGCCAAAATTAGTATGGAAAAGAATTGGATCTTTACTTCGCTTTTGTTATGATGAGAGTGGTGCATACTGTCTAGACAGTACTTGTATAGCAACGGGTTCAAAAGTTAAATTTTTATCTGCTGTGCTTAATTCTAAAATGTGCAATAAAGAACTTTTTAGACTTTCGCCAAAAACAGGGACAGGAGATTTGATAATCAGTGTACAAGCATTAAACCCATTAAGAGTTCCAATGCCAACGGAAAAGCAAGAAAATGAAATTTGTTCTATACTCGATAAAATTATTGAAATCAAAAAACTAGACCCCACAGCCGACACCACGGCACTTGAAAAAGAAATCGACCAATTAGTTTATGCTTTGTATGATTTGTCGGAGGAGGAGATAAAGATTGTGGAAAATTCTAAATGACAATAACGATTATCATGTCAGAAACACTTATCCTTTTGTTAAACTACACTTTAACGTTTTCATATAATAAAAATTATGGCTAGTCTTCAACAAATTCAGCAAGCTTTAATTAATATGAATGAGACACTTTTCGAAGAAATGTGTGGTATTTACTTATCTTACGAATTTCCCTTACATAGGTCTTTTAATCCCCAAAATCATAAAACAAAACAGAAAACAAAAAAGGGAACTCCAGATATTAGTTATAAGCTTCCCAATGAAGGTTATTTATTTGCTCAAATAACAACTCAGGAAAATATTGGAAAAAGCCTAACAACAAAGTTGAAGAATGATATTAAAGAATGCTTCAATATTGAAAAAACTAAAATTGAGATAGAGAAGATTAAGGAAATTGCTTTATGTTATAATGAACAAATAAAGCCTAGTGACGAAGAATTAATTAATGATTTTGCAAAAAAAGAATTTAATATTGTTCCACATCATTTTGGGCTTAAGCGAATCGCAAAAGACATTCTCTTTAAATATCACTTCATTGGAAGAGAATACCTGAAACTAGAATTTGGTACTGGTCAGATAGTTTCTATCAAGCAGTTTATTAAAACTTATGAAAGCGGTGGTCAGAGTTTAGCTACTCCACTTAACAATCATTATCTTGAAAGGAATCAAGATTTGCCAAACTTGATTGATTCCATTATCAATAATAATATTGTCATTATTCATGGAGTAGCAGGATCTGGTAAGTCAAAACTTGCTATAGAAGGGATTGAAAAGTTCATTGAAGAAGAAACTGAATATATTGATCTGGCACTTTTTCCTAATGGAGGTGACTTAATCCACGATCTCATTAGTGAAATAGATAATTCAAGGAAATATATTCTCTTTGTAGATGATGTTAATAGAATCGAGCAGTTTACATCTGTTTTAGCTCACTATAGAAAAGCAACCGAGAATAGCCTTAAATTAGTTTTAACAGTCAGAGATTATGCTTATTCTGAAGCAAAGTCAAAACTGCTAGGTCTTAAATATAGTGATATTCATACAGAAAGGTTTAGTGATGATGAAATTAGAGACTTAGTCGAAGCTGCACCTTTTAATATCAAGAATTCAAAATTTCGATTTAAAATATCATCAATAGCTAAAGGCAATCCACGACTAGCAATCATGACTGCAAAACTTGCCTTGGAACATCAAAAAATTGAAGCTTTAGATAACATTTTTGATCTATTCGACCAATATTTCACTTCTTTTATTTACGATAATGATATTTTAAATGAACCAATTAATTTAAAAGTATTAGGATTGCTTTCGTTCTTTAACAATATAGAACATGAAAAAGGAAGAGAAATTGAAAAACTATCTTCTAATTTCAATCTGGATGAAAACAAGATAGTTGATTCAATAGAAAAATTACACACACACGATCTTATTTTACTAAATTTTGGTTATGCAAAAATTGGTGAGCAAAACCTTGCTACTTACTTCTATTACAAAGTCTTTATTAAAGATAAATTGTTATCAATAAACAATTTGTTGAAATATTATTTTTCAACTCATTCGAATAGATTTTCGGACAGTATAAAATCAATCATTGAGCATTTTGGAGTAGAAAGTTTAGGTACTGTAAAACCATTAATTAAAAAGTATTGGCAGGAACAAGATTTAGAGCTTCGTCAACGACTCAGTTTTCTTGATATTTTCAGACAGATCATACCAAATGATGTTTTAGTTTTTATTGAAAGCTATATTGAAAGTTTACCTAGTACCACAAACCCAATATTTAAAATAGAGGAAAATAATGACTCCGATCATTCCTTTATATACGAACCTAATGCTCTTCGTTTATTGTTTAGTTTTTATAATGACTTAAACTATCTAGATGACGCTTTCCAACTATCTTTTTCATTAATAAAAAAGAAACCAGATTACTTTAATAAGTTAATCCAAAATTTGAAAGAAAAATTTGGAAAGAGCTTCAACGATGAGAAGTCCAAATTTGAGAGACAACATAAGCTAATTGATTATTTAATTGGTATGTCTAAAAAAGAAGAGGGGGACTTGTATAAGATTTCATTGATTGCCGTTTCACAAAGTATTTTATCTACTTTTAAATTGGATACTGAAGGTTTTAAAAGCGAAGACGTCAATGAAGATTTAGTTGATTCTATTAAGAGGATTAGGGAGAAGCTAAAGAGATTTTTATATGAAAATGTTGAAAATTTTAGTGAACCGATATTAGAAGTTTTGTTAGACAATACAATTAACAATGTTGCCATATCAAGAGAAACACACGAATTTGATCTAACTGTGACAACATCTCTAATGGCAGGTTGTCTTAATAGTAGTGACTTTAGACACTGTTTGCTAGTACAAGAGGAGTGTTGGCTAATGAATAAATTGGGCTCATCCTCAAATGAACTGGAAAGTATAAAAATTCAGTTTTCACATTCTGCTTATGAAACCTTTATTAATTTAAATAGAGAGCGTTTAAGGGGGAAGGTGGATTTTGAATTTGAAAACTCGGATGAGTTTGATAAATTAAAAACAACAGATCAAAAACAGTTTTTTCATTTTAGAAGCACTAAGGAAGTTGACAATTTTATTGAACATTTGAGACTAATATTAAATTGGGATTTTCTTTCAAAACATAGTTTATATCAATTAAGACAGTCTATTTATATCATCTTAGAGGAAAACAATAGACAGAACCGAAAAATTGGATTTCATTTACTTTGTAAGTTAATTACTTTTTTTAACCTGAGAAAAGAAACAATTGTTGATGCTTCTTTTTTTAAAATAATTTCTGACGAAAATGAAGTTTTAGAAAAGCTTTGGGAATATATAGTTTCTAATAATTTACAACCAATATGGAAGTTATTTGTGCTAGATTCAATTCCTGCATATAGAATTGAAAAAGTACATTATGATCGATTGATCAATACTATTTCTATCCAAAAAAATGATTGGTACTCACTCAAGAATTTTGAAAAGTACTCTAATGTTGATTCTCAGGTAATAGAGAAAATCGTGAAACAAATAACTGATTTAAACGAGAAAGGTGGTGACTATAAAATATGGTTAGATAGAGAATTTCATCAAAATTTGGGAGAAAATAATCAGCTTGAGCTTGCTAAAGAGTCCTATCTTCAACAATACTTTATGAATAAACATTTTGATCATGGAGGTAAAGCCTTATTATCAATTTTAGAAAAGGATAAAAAATTTCTAAACGTGTTATTAAGGAGTATTGTTGAAAGACAAATAAAGCTGAAAGCTATTGAGCACAGAGAGTTAAGTATTGTTTGGGAATTAGAAGGGGCAGAAGAAGTTATTGATAACGCTATTTTATTGATGGTTGAAATGAATACTAATTATACAATAGGTGAAGATTTTATCAATACATTTTTTTATGAATCACATCTTCGTTCAGTGCAAGTAAACACATATTTATTAAATTTAATAAAGAAATATTACTATAGAGTGGATGTAGTTAATATTGCTTTTAATGTAATAAACTACTCTAAAAAAGACTTATTTGATAAAGCATTCGTAACTTATTTAAGTATTAATCAGTCAAAAGATGACTTTGAACAAATAGATTGGTTTGAAAATCAAATAATATATCCGGGTGGTGCTAAGGTTAGTAAGATAAAGATTAGCAAATGGCAGTATTTACTCAATTTAGTTGAAGGTCATGAAAAACGGTTAGATTTAATTGAAATTAAAAGATTTATCAATAGCCAAATTGGACACCAAGAAAATTTTGCAGTCATTGAAGAGAGTTGGAATTTTTTAAAAGAAACATGGTAGTCAAGTTAAATGAATGTATAACATATACATCAGTCTTAAATATTAAGCTAAATGGATAATCCATTCTAAACATAACAAATTATCTCCATATCTCCATAGCCCGGGGTTTAAACCCCGGGCTATGGAGATACGAGGCGAAAACCAAACCGTTTCAACGGTTTATAAAACGATCAATTATGCCGCATTCATACATTAAAATATGGATACATGCCATTTGGGCAACAAAAGAGAGAAAACCCTTGATTAACTCAACCATTGAGAAAAAGGTGTATCAGTTTATTTCTGATCAATTGCGTGAGCAGGGTTGTCCTGTTAGAATTATCAACGGAATGCCCGACCACATTCATTGTTTGTTTTTATTAAGCCGACAAAAATCCATAGCAGAAGTTATAAAGCAGATAAAAGGCAGCAGTTCACATTTTATCAATCATAATAATCTAATCCCTGAAAAATTTTCATGGCAAACAGGATATGCCGCATATTCAGTTTCTGAGTCTATTGTTGAGAGGGTATTTAATTATATCAAAAAGCAAAAGGAGCATCACCAAAAACAAACATTTCTTCAAGAATATGAGGAATACATAAAATTATATGGGTTGGATAAAAATTAACTTTAGCTCATGATTTAAATAATGAGCTAGGTATGTATCTTACCCCCCAACACGCTTCACTTTATAGCCTTTTTTGGAGAGCACTTCCATCACCTTATCGCGTTTTTCTCCTTGAATAATAATTTCTCCATCTTTTACGCTGCCGCCAACGCCACAAGCATTTTTTAGGGTTTTGCCCAAGTCATTCAAGTCGGCATCGTTGCCAATAAAACCACGCACAACGGTGGCTGTTTTTCCACCCCGATTTTTCTTGTCTTGATATACTTTTAGTTCTTGTTGTTGAGGTGGAAGGGTGTCAATTTCCTCTTCTTCTTCAGTTTTGAAATTTGGATTTGTTGAAAAAACGATGCGATCTTTTGATTTCATTTTTTTAAATCATGTGGGTTAAGCAAGCTTAAATCAAGCTGCTTTGAAAGTGGAACTTTTGAAATATTTTGGATTTCAAAGGTATTAAATGCTGTTGAAAACTTCTATTATTTTTGAATGCGTTTCAAAAAAATCGTATACATTTGTAGCATTATTGGTTTCCACAAGTGAGTCATCGCTTTGGAATTAAAAGGGAATTCGATGAAAATTCGAAACTGTTCCCGCAGCTGTAAGCTCTAATAACCGTTGGTCAACACCAATGCCACTTTTTCGAGAAAACGAAATGGGAAGGCGACCAAGTCGGGGAGTAAGTCAGAAGACCTGCCTTTAATGTGATTAGCTTTCGGGATAAAAGCGAAGAGTCAAGATCCATCCGCGGCAGGATTTTTACCCTTTGTGCTATTCCGGTTTAATTTATTTATTGTTTAACAAAGCAATTAAACCGATGGAATTTAGGACTTAAACTATTGTGCCTACCATTTGTTTTCTGCACCAAATTTCAGAAAATGAAAAAAGTAAACTTATTTCTCTCGCTCTTTTTAGTATCAATTTTTTCAAGCCTTGCTCAGCAAGCAGTGATTGTAAATGGGGGGCAATTTGGCAACCCCAATGAAAATGTCAATGTCGTGATTTATGACATTCCCACAAAAACCTACACCACACTCGATACCATACACACCAATTCAGTTCAGGATATTTTAATTGACGGAAACGAGTTTTTTGTATTGGCTCAAGATTCCATCGTTAAATACGATGTGCAAAACCAAAGTCGCTTAGCAGCCCAAGCTTTTAGTGGCCCAAGTACTAAAACTGTTTTATTGAGTGGCAATGAACTATTAGTTGGCAACTGGTATGGGAAATCAACCGATAATTTATACATCTACAATGCTACTAATTTACAATTGATTGATTCTGTAAGTGCTGTGCAAAGCGGTGTTAGTTCCATGTTGTTGGATTCAAACTTTTTATACATTACTCAAAACCAAACTACTTCTAGCTTTACAGATACACTTGGGGTCATTTTAAAAATCAATATTTCTACCCGTCAAATTGTAGATTCGATTACTGTGAATAATTACAGCGAAGAATTTGGAGAACTGATTCGAATGCCAAATGGCACTGGTTTTTACAGCATCAATTCAGGTTCAAATACCATTACTTCAGTTGATTTTAATACGCTGAATGCCAGTAATACTTCATTCAATCATAACCTTAGAGTAGGCAATCGCTCACAATGGAGCAATCATGGCGATACCTTGTTTTTGAGAATGAATGCAGGAATTGGCGCCTTGAACTTGCAAAACTTAGCAGTCATTGATTCTTTAATTATAGACACGGTTGTTACGGCTTTTGTCTACGATACTTTGAATCGACAATTTTTAGTGACTCAAACAGATTTCTTCAGTTTTACTTCCGGAAAAATTTACAACCGTTTGGGAGTTCAAACCGAAACTTTAACTACTGGTTTTTCTCCTGAAGTAATTGATATTTTACCACTTAATCCTGTTGGAATAGTAAAAAATAAAATTGAAAATAAAGGATTTGAACTAAGTGTTTACCCAAATCCAACACAGGGAATTCTCAATTTGAAATTCGAGGAAAGTAGCAATTCAGTTATTCAAGTTCAATTGTTGAATGGTTCAGGTCAGTTGGTTTTAAATCAGAATTTGAGTTCTACAACTAACCAAATTGACCTTTCGAATTTGCCAAAAGGGATTTACTTTTTGAATGTTTCGAACAATGAGCGTCGAGAATTGAAAAAAATCATTTTGCACTAATGAAGTTATTACAAAACATTTTTTTAGTTGGTTTTTTACTGTTGAATTTTCAGCTTTCTGCACAGGGGCCTTTTGCTCCTGCCGCAGGAAGTGAAGGCTCTACAGCCATTGATAAAGAGGATGTGAGATTTGTTGCTTGGGCTACTTCTGCTCAGGTTCAGCGAGGGCTTCAAAATATTTCAAATCCTTCACTTGGATATGCTTCTGTTGGCGATTCTTCAAAAGCCATGGGTAAAGCCGATTATGTTGTTGTGAGTTTAGGTGATGCAGGGGAGGCTACTCTCAGTTTTGAATCACCGCTATACAATGGTGAAGGACCTGATTTTGCAGTTTTCGAAAACAGTTTTTCCGACTCTTTTTTAGAATTAGCATTTGTTGAAGTGAGCTCCGATGGAATTAATTTTTTCCGATTTGATGCTCATTCATTGACGGATACTTTGCAGCCAGTTGGCTCATTTGGAGCATTAGATCCAACTAATTTGTCCAACCTTGCAGGGAAATACAGAGGTGGATTTGGAACACCTTTCGATTTAGAAGAATTGAAAAATACTCCAGGCTTGGATGTCAACAATGTGACACATATTAAAATTATTGATGTGGTAGGGACGCTTAATTCTGCTCATGCAAGACGAGATGCTTTTGGCAATAAAATCAACGACATGTATCCAACACCTTTTCCTTCAGGCGGATTTGATTTAGATGCTGTTGGAGCAATTTACATTAAACCTGTTGGTCTTGAAAAACAAGTCGTTCAAAAATTGAAAACCTATCCCAATCCTGTAACTGATAAAATTAACCTACAAGGTGATTTTGAGAATGCGCGCTATCAATTGTTTAGCATTTCAGGACAATTGAGTCGAGAAGGTCTTTTGTTTGAAAACAGCATTGATTTTTCATCGATTAAGTCTGGGCTTTATTTTCTGCGTATTCAGCATGAAGAAGGTGTTTTTCAATCTAAAATTGTGAAGCAATGAAGCAAATAGGCTTATTATCATTGCTTTTGATTGGTTTTGGGCTTTTTGCTCAAGAGCAATACCGCGATACTATTAAGCTAAAAGAAGTGAGCATTCATGCTGGAAGAAATCTTTTTGAGGCACAACGAATTGATTCATTAGCATTAGAAGATCCTACAAATTTAGATTTAGGTGAAATGCTTCAAAAACAAAGTCACCTTTTTGTAAAATCTTTTGGAATTGGAAGCATCACCAGTGTTTCAATGCGCGGAACTGGCAGTGCACATACACGTGTTTTTTGGAATGGAATGCAGTTAAATTCTGTGACACATGGCATGTTGGATTTGTCCTTGTTTCCAACTTTATTTATGGATGAGGTTCAAGTCAATTACGGTCTTTCTAGTTTAAAGCAAAGTAGTGGAGGCCTAGGAGGAGCGATTAATTTGAACAATAAAGTCAATTTTTTAAACAAGCACAATGTCAAATTTTCTCAGTCTTTTGGAAGTTTTGGACAAAAAACTAGTACAGCAAAACTTCAGTTTGGTACCGAAAAATGGCAATCCATTACCCGCTTTTTTTGGCGGGAAGCTGAAAACGATTTTGAATACAAGGATTTGACTTTAGAGGGCTTTCCAACAACCAAAGCTAAAAATACTTCGCTGCACCAAAAAGGCTTGATGCAATCTTTGCATTATAGAATCAAAGAAAATCAAGTGATAGAGGGAAATCTTTGGCTTTACCATTCAGATCGCAACTTGCCTGCACTGATGAGTTTGAGAAATAATGTTGAAAATCAAATCGATGAGTCGATGAGATTAATGCTCAATTACAATTATTATGGAAACGATTGGGTTTTAAAATACAGTATTTCGAGCTCCATCGACCGTTTGATTTATCGAAACGACCGTGCTTCGGTTAACGATAGCACGCTAACAAGGGGAATTTTTAATCGAATGGAATTCAATAAAACATGGTCTAAAAAAGTAAAACAAACCACTCAAGCCAATTTTAATTTTCAAGATGCTAGCTCAGGAGCAAATAGCGAGGTTCGGAATCGAAAAACAGTATCGATTTACAATAAAATTAACTACGAAGCAACTAAGAGAATGACTGTAAATGCAGCTTTTAGGCAAGAATGGATTTTAGATGAAGCGAATTTATTCATGCCTGCAATTGATGTGAATTATGGACTTTTAAAAGGTCGTTCACTTAATTTGTTTTTTAAGATTGGAAGAAATTACAATTTCCCATCTTTGAATGATTTGTATACTCAACCTTTTGGGAACGAAGATTTGAAAGCGGAAGAAAGTCAGTCTTTAGATTTGGGAATTGCACGTTTGTTTAAAATTAAGAAGCTTGAAATTTTTTCTAAACTAACCGCTTTTGCTGCGAATATCGAAAATTACATTCAGTGGCAACCCACTGCATTTGGATTTTGGCGACCTGTGAATTTGGAGGCTGTAAAAACGAGAGGACTGGAAGGGGAGTTGTCTGTAAAACAGAATGATGCTAAACTTAAAAAGACGCTGACATTAAATTATACCTACACCAATTCAATCAACCAAAATAGAATCCATGAGTTTGATGAATCGAATGGAAAACAACTGATTTATATTCCTGAAAATCAATTTAATTTTCAATTGGATTTGGCTTACAAAGATTGGCGCTTGATGAGCAGTTGTAATTTTGTGGGGCATCGTTACACTTCGAGCGATAATGAGCGATTTGTTCCTGCATATACTACAACAGATTTAACCCTTAGCAAAAACATGAATTTCAAAACCCACAACATGGAATTATCTGTTTCAGTCTTGAATGTTTTTGACACAGAATACCAAACAATTGAATGGCGACCGATGCCAAATAGGAATTATCTACTTCGTTTAACCTACCATTTGAGCAAATGATAAAAAGTTCTTATTTCTTTATTCTTGCTTTGATTTTAACTGTTTCTTGTAGAGAAAACGACGATGATGATCCTGTAGTTTTAGATCCAAATGAACGGAAAGTTTTTGTATTGAATGAAGGAAATTTTCAATTTGGTAATGCGAGTATTTCCGTTTTTCAACCTGAAAAATCAGAAGTAAAACATTTTGTTTTCGAATCCAATAATTCAGGTAGACCGATTGGAGATGTAGTTCAATCAATGGAAATAATTGATAATAAAGGATTCATTGTTGTCAATAATTCCTCTAAAATTGAGGTGGTTGACATCTCCAATTTTAAATCGTTGGGGAGCATTTCACCTTTTAATTCACCGCGCTATATTTTGCCAATCAGTAAAAACAAAGCCTATGTCAGTGATTTATACGAGGGAAAAATTAGCATCATTGACCCTGAACAGCAAACAATTATAGGTAGTATTTCAACAGGAGGATGGACGGAAGAAATGCATTTAGCCAATAATAAAGCCTTTGTTTGCCACATGGACAGTGCTCAGATATTGGTGATTGATGTGCAGAGTGATCAAATAATCAATCGAATTAAAACCCCAGTTGAGCCAAATAAAATTCTACAAGATGTGAACGGAAACCTTTGGGTGGCTTGCTCAGGAGGTTTTAGTGAAGACTATACTGCCTTAGTTCAAATCAATCCTTCAAATGAGCAAATAATAAAAACGATCACCTCAAATGATTTAAGCAATAGCATCAATAACTTAGAAATGCATCCCTCAAAATCGAGTTTGTTTTATTTAATGAGTGGAGATTTATTTGAAATTTCCATTTCTGACAGCACTTTGCCAAGTCAAGCTTTAGTTTCGGGTGATGGAAAACTATTTTATGGCTTGGGAGTTGATGTAGTTGCCAATGAAATATACGTTTCTGATGCCATTGATTACCAACAACACGGAGTAGTTTTTCGATATGATTTCAATGGCAATCAAATTAGCCACTTTAGAGCTGGAATTATTCCGGGAGATTTTATATTTTACAAATAAACAATCTTGAAATGAACTTTGCACCTGAGCGAATCATATGCTTAACTGAAGAAACCACTGAAATGCTTTACCTTCTTGGTGAACAAGATCGAATAGTTGGAATTTCAAGTTTTACAAAGCGTCCAAAGCAAGCTCGGAAAGAGAAAGAAAAAGTTTCTGCTTTTCTTGATGCTAATTTGAATCGAATCATTGAATTAAAACCAGATTTAGTAATCGGTTTTTCAGATATTCAAGCAGACATTGCACAGGCTTTAATCAAACATGGAATAAGTGTTTGGGTGAGCAATCATCGATCTGTGAAAGAGATTTTCAACTTTTTAGTCCAGCTTGGTGCTTTAGTTGACAAAAAGGAGGCTGCAATTGATTTAGTCAAAGGGTATGAAAAACGAATTGCAGAAATTCAACTAATTTCTTCCAAATGGGAAAAGAAGCCACGAGTTTATTTTGAAGAGTGGTTTGATCCTTTAATTACAGGAATTGAATGGGTAACTGAACTCATTGAAATTGCAGGTGGGGATGATATTTTTCCTGAAAAGAAAGGTGCGAGTTTGGCAAAAGACAGAATCATTGAATATCCAATGGAGGTGGTTAGAAGAAATCCTGACATTGTTCTAGCATCTTGGTGTGGAAAGAAATTTAAATTGAAAAAAATGCTTGAAAGAGAAGCATGGCAGACAATAAAAGCTATTAAAAATAATCAGGTTTTTGAAATTGATTCCACCATTATATTACAACCCGGGCCTGCTTCAATTACAGAGGGAGTGCAAATAATGCATGGTATTTTTAAAGATTGGAACGAACAATATGGCAGCTAAACCCAAACTTTTTTTGAATTGGAGCAGCGGAAAAGATGCTGCTTATGCTTTGTATCTTCTGCAAGAAGAAGGCTATTATGAAGTGGATCGCCTGCTAACTACAATTAATAGCAGTACCAATAGAATCAGTCTTCATGGATTGAGTAAAGAACTTTTAATTGCACAAGCTAGTGCGATTGAATTGCTGTTAGATATAATTTCATTTAAAGCCGATTTTGATGCGGAAGCTTATGCAAAGATGATGCAAACTGAAATGGTACGCTTGAAGCAACTAGGGTACAATCATGCTGCATTTGGAGATATTTTTTTAGAAGATTTGAGAGCATACAGAGAAAAACAATTAAATAACCATCAAATTCAAACAGTTTTTCCACTTTGGAAAAAAGATACCAAACAGCAATTGAAAGATTTTATCTCATCGGGATTTAAAGCCGTGGTTGTTTCTGCCAACGCTAAGTGGTTCGGTAGCGATTTTGTGGGAAAGGAAATCGATGAACGCTTTTTAAATTGCTTGCCAAATGAAGTTGACCCTTGTGGTGAAAATGGAGAATTTCATACCTTTTGTTATGATGGACCCATCTTCAAACGTCCTGTAAAGTTTCAGATAACTGACATATTAATCAAGACTTATCCTCCGATTGATTCATCAGATAAGGGCATAGAGTTTTGGTTTGCTGAGCTGATTTCGTTAAACAAACAATAATTGCAACCTAAAACAAGTTTTTCGGTATAAGGTTGTTAAGCTTTTCCGATATTTGTGTTTCCTTGTAATAAATTTAAATGAAGTCATTTTTACGTTTTCTTACTGTGATATTGCTGCTTTTCTCTGCATTTGAGGGGAAAGCTCAATGGCGCTTAATAATGGAAATGGTAGTTACTGATGAAGGTAAAAACCTTCCTGGCGCAGAAATTAAAGTTTTTAAAAGCGGTAAATTGGTAGAAACCGTTTTGACAGATGCGAAGGGAAGAGCTGATATTCCGCTTAATCCAAATGGAGACTACACGATTGAAGTAGGAGGTAATAAGAATTTTGCAAAAAAGAAAATAGCAGTGAGTACCAATAATGTTCCTGCTGAAAATGCTAAAGGTGATATCTTTTATCCTGCTGAAGTAGAGATTTTTAAGAATATTGATGGCTTAGATTTAGCTATTTTAGAAAAGCCTATTGGTAAAATATTTTATGATCCTGAATACGGAGATTTTGGAGCCGATCGAAAGTATACCAAAGAAGTTCAAGCGAAATTAGAGCAACTTAAAAGAGACTATGAAGTTCAAAAAATTGAAGAAGAAAAAAATCTAAAAGAAAGGGAAAAAGAATATGCTGCTGCTATAAAAATTGCAGATAAAGCTTATGCTAGTGAAGAATGGGAAAAAGCAGAAGAAGAGTATAAACGAGCTGCAAAGCTTATGCCGATTGAAACCTACCCCTCCTTTCAATTAGCTGAATTGGAGACAAAGCTCATCAAAATTAGAGAGACAAATAAGAAATATGATGAAGCGATGACTAAAGCAGCTGCTGCTGAGAAAGTCAATCAACTAGAAACAGCAATTACAGAATATAAACGAGCAAGCGGCTATAAGCCTGCTGAAAATGCACCCAAAGAAAAAATTTCTACATTGCAGGAGTTGATTACAAATCAAGCAAAATCTGAACAGTTGTATTTGGCTGCCATTGAAAGAGGCGATAATGCTTTAAAAGTAAATGATTTTACTACTGCTAAAACAGCATTTGAAGAGGCTGCTGCTGCTAAACCGAGTGAGACTTACCCAAAGAATAAAATTGCTGAAATCAACGACATCATTCAAAAACGTGAAGCAAAGAAAGGCTCTTACGATGAAGCAATCGCTTCAGCTGACCAGGCAGTAAAAGAAAAAGATTATCAGAAAGCAAAAGCAGAATACCAAAAAGCATCTGGGATTTTTCCAACTGAAACTTATCCAAAAGAGCAAATCACAAAGATGGATGCTTTAATGGCTGATGCTGCTAAGCGAGATCAAAATTACATCGCTGAAATTGAAAAAGGCGATCAAGCATTTAAAGCCAATGATTTTGATGCTGCTAAAAAAGCCTATGAAGCTGCAGGTGGAATAAAGCCCGAAGAAGCTTATCCAAAAACAAAGTTGGCAGAAATCAACAACCTTATCGCTGAACGAGCAGCAAAAGACAAAGAATATCAAGATAAAATAAGTGAAGCCGACAAATCATTGGCAGAAAAGAAATACGAACTTGCTAAAACAGCTTATCAAGCAGCAGCTGCATTAAAACCAAGAGAAACGTATCCCAAAGAGAAAATCACTGAAATAGATGGCGTTTTAAGTCAATTGGCGGCGAAAGAAGAAAATTACAAGAAAGCAATCACTAAAGGAGATCAAGCACTGGGAAATGATGATTTTCAAGCTGCTAAAACTGCTTTCAATGAGGCATTGACATTAAAACCAGATGAAGCCTATCCAAAAGATAAGTTGGCAGAAATTGAAACAATTGTTTTAAAGAACCAACAAGTTGAAGAAAATTACAAAAAAGCAATTCAGAACGGAGATGATGCGCTGCAAGCAAAGGATTTTGAAAATGCTAAAAAGTTCTACAAAGAAGCAATAGCACTGAAAGAAACTGAGAAATATCCCAAAGATAAATTAGCTGAAATCGATCAAAAGCTTGCTGCTGCAAAAGAAGTAGAAGAGAATTACGCCGCTGCCATTAAAGAGGGTGATGCAGCTTTTTCCTCTAATGAATTTGAAAAAGCCAAACTTGCATTTACAAAAGCAAAAGATTTAAAACCTGAGGAAGCATATCCTCAAGAGCAGTTAACTAAAATTAATGAGACACTTGCTGCTGCTAAAAAAGTTGACGAGGATTACAAAACGGCAATCAAAGAAGGAGATGCAGCCATTGCTTCATTGAACTACAATCAAGCTAAAACTGCTTTCGAAAAAGCGGCTAATTTGAAAAGCAATGAAGCTTATCCTAAAGACAAGATTAAAGAAATTGATACGCTTCTAGCTGAGCAAAATAAGAAACAAGAAGATTACAAGCAAGCCATTGCTTCTGCAGATAGAGCTTTTGATGCCAAAGAATGGGAAAAAGCAAAAACGAATTATGAAACAGCTTTAACGATTAAGCAAGAGGAGCATCCTAAAAATAGAATTCAAGAAATTGAAACAACGCTTAAGGAAATTGCTGAAAAAGAAAAAGCTGCTGCTAAAATTGAGGCCGATTATCAAGCCGCCATTTCAAAAGGAGATCAGAGTTTGAACAATGAGAAATTAGAAGATGCTATTGCAGCATTTACTCAAGCGCAACAATTGAAACCTGAAGAAGAATATCCTTCAAAGAAACTAGCCGAAATTAAAACGGTACAAGATCGTTTGGCGAAAGAAAAGGCAGAAGCAGAAGAGCTTGCTAAGAAAGAAGCTGATTACAAAAGTTTAATTACCGCTGCAGATAAAGCGTTTTCTGCCAATGATTTAAAAGATGCACGAGAAAATTATCAAGCTGCTTTGGCAATTAAGGCAGAAGAAAAACATCCTCAGGAGAGAATTGCTGCAATAAATGAACAATTAGCCGATGCCGCTGAGCAAGACAAGGTCTACACAGCCGCTATTAAAAGTGGTGACGATTTGTTTAATGCACAGAAATTTGAAGAAGCAAAACAAAAATACAATGAAGCGCTTTCGGTAAAGTCAGGAGAAAAATATCCTAAAGATCAATTACAAGTAATTGACACAAAATTAGCTGAGTTGGCTGCTAAACAAGAAGAAATTCGTTTGAAACAAGAACAAGCAAATGCAGATCAACAGAAGTTTGATGCATTTGTCTCAAAAGCAGATGAGGCCTTTGCTCAAAAGAAATATGAGGATGCTAAAACGAACTACGAGTCAGCTCTTGGCGTAAAAGAAGCGAGCTATCCTGCTGAAAAACTTGCTGAAATTGAAAAAATCTTAATACAATTAGCGAGTAAAGAAGAAGAGGCAGCAAAAGCAGCTCAACAAGCAAAAATTGATGCAGAATACCAAGGTTTAATAGCTGAAGCAGATCAGTTATTAAATGAAAAAAATTATCAAGATGCTAAGAAGAAATACCAAGATGCACTTGCAGTTAAAAATGAGCAGTATGCTCAACAAAAAGTTGATGAAATTGATGGTATTTTAGCTGCTCTCGTAAAAAAGAATGAAGCTGAAAAAGAAAAAGCAAATCGCGACAATCAATACATGGCTTCAATAACACAAGCAGATGAAATGTATTCCTCAGAGCGATTTGAAAAAGCAAAAGCAAAATACGAGGAGGCGCTAACTTATAAGGACGAGCAATATCCAAAAGATCAATTAAAAGCAGTAGAGGCAGCACTTGCTGCTAAAGCAAAGAGAGATGCGAAATTAGCTCAAGAAGCCAAAAGTCAAACCGAATACATTGCAACCATTCAAAATGCAGATAAAGCTTTGTCAAATGACAATTTCAAAGAAGCGCTTGCTTTGTATCAGAAAGCGTTGAACTTAATGCCAAATGAAACCTACCCGAGTAATAAAATAGATCAAATCAACTCGATATTGGAAAGAGAAGAACTTTCTGATAATGCTCAACGTGCTATTATTGAGTCCAAATACATGGAATCAATTACACTTGCTGATTTAGCGATAGATTCCAAGGATTATGTTGAGGCACGAGAATATTACAAGAATGCAAAATCTTTAAAGCCAAAAGAAGCATATCCTGTAAAAATGCTTGCAAAAATTGATGAATTGATTGCTAATGAAGAGCAAGCAAAAATCGACGCTAAGTTGGCAAAAGAACGAGCTGCTCAAAATGAGATGGCCTATCAATCAGCGATTGTAGCGGCAGATAATTTTTATGCGGAAAAGAAATACAATGAGGCTGAGAATGAATATCGTTTGGCATTGAGCTTAAAACCATCAAGTGAGTATCCTCAAAATCAAATGGATAGAATCAAGGCAATTTTTGACGAACAAAAAGCAAAAGAAGCTAATAAAAGAGCTATAGCAGATGCAGAAAATCAATTTAAAACACACATTGCAAATGCTGACGAAGCATTTAATAAAAATGATTACCAAAAGGCAAAATCGGAATACAATAAAGCACTTTCATTGAAAGCCAATGAGCAATATCCTAAAGATAGAATTAAAGCAATCAATGATTTATTAGAGCAAGAACGCTTAGCTGATTTGGAAAAGAGAAAGCAAGCCGATAAACCTATTGAGATTCAAAAAGGGCCTAAAAAAACGATAACAGGCGATGCTGAAGCAGAGATTGAGAAGCTTTATCGTGAAATGAAAGAGAAAAAAGATGCTGAAAAATTGCTTGCTATTCAAGAAAAAGAACGCTTGGTTAAAGAATTGGGAGAACAAAAAAGAGAAGAGGAAAACAATAAACGCCAAAATGCCATAGAGCGAATTGAGGGTATTAGCATATCCATTAGTGAACAACAAAAAATGGGCGATGACTTTTACATGCAGAACTACGAAGTTGTGAAAGAAAAAGTAAAAGATTTAAATGCTGCAAATGAGGAATTAAAAGTCAACTCAGAAAGAAATCGAAATAACGATTTTGAGGACATCTATGCAAGTAGCGATGATTTTAGAGCGTTTCACACTAAAAGAAATGAGTCGATTTCAGGAAGTAAGAAATCAGTAGTGGAAGGTGAATATGATGAATTGAATACTACTATTAATTCTTATGTGAAAAAGCAAGAAAGTCAGATTGAAAAATCAAATGAGGCGTATATTAGAAAGGAAGAAACGATTCAAGAATGGTCTCGCAAAAGTGCAGAAAGTAATTTAAATAAAAACACTGCTTTCGTTGATCAAAAAACAAAAGAGCTTACTGAAGCTGAAAGGGAACGCGTCAAAAATGCTAGAGAAAAAATAGAAAACTCTAATGAAGAATATATTTTAAAGGAAGAAACGATTCAAGAATGGTCACGAAACATGGCTGAAAGTAGTCTTAATAAAAATACAGCATACGTCGATCAAAAGACAAAAAGTATAACAGATGCTGAAAAAGAACGCATAAAAAATTCAAGGGAAAGAATAGAAGAAACGCAGCAAGAGGTACATCAAAAAGAAACAGATTTGCGCCAATTTTCTGAATCGAGGAAAGAGCACTTTAAAGAAAATCAAAATCAAGTTGAGGAAAAGGAGAAAGCAGTTCAAACTTTTACCAATGAATTAACTGCCGAATCAGAGAAAAAGCGCACAGAAAATTACAATGAGGACTATTATCAAGGTGAGAAAAAAACGCGACAAGATTCTGAAGCTGCCAACTATGCTCAAGGAGTTACTGAAGAAATTATTGAAAATACTAATAACAGTACAACAATTAGAAGAATTGTTGTTGAAGGAACTCAGGTTGATATTTATGAAAAAACGTTTTATCCCTACGGAGGAATTTTTTATACCAAAAACGGAAACAACATCACCCAAGAAGTTTGGGATGCCGAAAGTAGGTAGTTGAAATGATTTTTAAGCAAACATTGAGATACATTCTTCTCTTTTCCTTAGTTTATTATTTTTTTTCCTGTGGAAAACCCAGTAAAAGTGAAGCAACAAAATTCGATTCAGAAGGCGAACAAATTACAAAGCACTTTTCTATCTTTGAGAAGGAGTCTTATACCATCTTAGAAATTTCTGAACCCTTTGTAGGCTCATCTTCGATTGAGCGATATCTGCTGTATCCTAAAAATGAAAATCCTCCAAATATTGAAGGAATAACTCATTTTATTCCTGTTCCTGTGAGTCGAGTTGGAATTAATTCCACCACATATTTGGGTTTAATTGAGCCTTTAGGTCAGATTGATAAAATCTCAGCTGCATCGAATTTAAATTTATACTATAGTCCACAATTTCAAGAAAATGTTGAAAATGGGGAAATTCAATCTATTGGACAGCAACGAATCGAGCAGGAATCATTGATAAACGAAAAGTTGGATTTGCTTTTTTCTTATGTGATTGATGCAAATGATTTGAAGGAAGTAAAGCGCTTACGCGAATTGGGTCAGAATGTAATATTAATTGCTGAATACATGGAGCAAGATCCATTAGAAAAAGCGGCATGGATAAAAGCAATGGCACTTTTTTTTGGCGAAAGTGCAGAATTGAAAGCAGATAGTATTTTGGCAATGGTAAAAGAGAATTACGATAGTTTAAAAAAGCAATCGAATGAATTTACTAATCAGCCTGAAGTGATGATTGGTTATCCTTGGAAAGGAACTTGGTATGTGAGTGGAGGGAACTCTTTTCAAGCTAAGTTAATAGAAGATGCTGGAGCAAACTATACATGGAAAACCTTCGATCAAGCAGGAAGTATTCCATTAACAATAGAACGAGTTCTTGATGATGCCTTAGAAGCAGATTTTTGGATTAACTGTGGCAATGTGACCAATTTTTCGACGATTGAAAAGGATCAAGCGTTATTGAAAAATTTTAAAGCTTTCAAAAATCAGGTTATTTATCACCATTACAAACGTTCCAATGCTTCAGGTGCCAACGATTATTGGGAACAAGGCATTGTTCGTCCGGATTTGATTTTAGCAGATTTAGTAAGTATTTTTCATGGCGTTAAAGACAGTAGTCAGTCGCTTTATTTTTACGAAAAACTTGCGCCATAGTCATGCTTAATTTAAGGAACAACCTCTTTTTTGTGCTCTTATTAGTGCTGACACCAATCTTGTTTTTTTTGGATTTAGTTTATGGAAATGTATCCATCCCATTTAGCGAGGTTTTAAGTGCTTTTAAAGGAGAATCGGTGTCATTGAGTCATCAGATTATTTTGTTTGAGTCGAGGTTGCCTAAAGCGATCACTGCAGTTTTGTGTGGAGCGGCTCTAGCGGTTTCAGGTTTGTTGATGCAAACGCTTTTTAGAAATCCTTTGGCAGGTCCATATATTTTGGGAATCAGTTCAGGTGCAGGATTAGGAGTTGCCATTTTAGTGATGGGAGCAGGAATATTTGGTTACAGTTTTATAGATGGGTTTTCATTGAGTTTTGCAGCATTTCTTGGTGCTACAGCTGTATTGTTTATCTTGTTTTTAGTATCCAATAAAGTCAATGATGTGATGACACTGTTGATTCTAGGAGTGATGATTGGAGCAGTTGCAACCGCAATAATTGGTTTGATTCAATATTTCTCATCTGATTATCAACTAAAATCTTTTTTAATTTGGACTCTAGGAAGTTTATCTGCCATTTCCATGAGTCAGATTTCTATGGTCGCTTTATTGCTTTTTATTGGAATAGTGGTTGCATTTATTTTTTCTAAACAATTGAATGCTTTGCTGCTGGGCGAAGAATACGCAACAACAATTGGTGTTCCCATTCAATTTGTCCGTTTAATTATAATTTTAGTTAGTGGATGGTTAGCAGGAATTATAACAGCTTATTGTGGCCCAATTGGCTTTATTGGAATTGTGGTTCCCCACCTTGCACGCCTGTTTTTTAAAACATCCAACCATTATATTTTGATACCTTCGGCAGTATTGATTGGTGCTAATATGTTGTTGATTAGTGATTTAATTGCAAATATTTTCGGTAGTGGAATTAGTTTGCCAATCAATTCAATCACAGCGATTTTAGGGATTCCAATTGTCTTTTGGATTATTTTTAGCAAACGAAAAATTGCATCAGGATTTTGAGTGAGTCATTGTTACATATCGAAAAATTGTGCTTGGCTTATTCCAATAATGCAGAGAATGTCCTAGAAAATGTGAATTTATCTTTGCCAAAAGGGTCAATTATCGTTCTTTTGGGTGAAAATGGTTCAGGAAAAACTACTTTGTTAAAAGCCATTGCAGGTCTTCAAAAACCTAAGTCTGGAAAGATTGAAATTGAGAATAAAAAAATTCAAAGTTGGACGAAGAAAACCTTAGCTAGTAAAGTAGCTTATGTTGGAAGTAAACAACAATTTAATCACCTACATCAATTAGAGGAGTTTGTTGCTTTTGGACGTTATCCTTTTCTAAATTGGCTTTCAAAATTGAAAGAGTCTGATAAGAAACTAATTGACACAACGCTTCAGAATTGTGACATTGCTCACCTTCGCAATCGTACGCTCGATCAATTGAGTGATGGTGAACGACAAAAAGCCATTATTGCTCGGGCTTTTGTTCAGCAAACTGATTTACTTGTTTTGGATGAACCAACCACTCATTTAGATTTTAAAAATGCCATGGCAATTTTAAAATTATTACAAGAGCAAAGTCGGCAATTGCAAAAGACAATTATTTTTTCAACTCATCAACTTGAAGCTGCAATGCACATAGCTGATACAGTTTGGTTGTGTAACAATAAGAATATTCACTCAATTAGCACCAAAGCGTTTTTAGCATCAAAAGACTTTCAAAAATTAGTATTGGGAGATTATTACAGTTTTGATCAAAGTTCAAACAGTTTTAAAATCGATTTCAATGAGTGATAAATCTTCTTTTAAAAAAGTATTATTTATCTCGTATGATGGATTAACTGATCCATTGGGGCAATCTCAGATATTGCCTTACCTCATAGGTTTGTCAAATTTGGGGCATTCAATACACATATTGAGCTGTGAAAAGAAAGAAAATTTTGAGTTGAATTTTAATCAAGTCAATGAGAAAGTTAAAAGCAGTCAACTTTCATGGACTTACACTTTTTATTCAAATCGACCACCAATCATTTCAACGGTTTTCATTATTCAAAAAATGAAAACATTGGCGCTAAAAATTGCTCGAAAGCAGCAAACTGAAATTATTCATTGTCGTTCGCTCATACCCGCTATGATAGGAAGCTCTATCAAGAAAAAACAAGGAGGAAAATTGGTTTTTGATATTCGAGGGTTCTGGGCCGATGAGCGCATTGAAGGTGGAATTTGGAACTATAATAATCCCTTGTTTAGAATTATATATAATTTTTTTAAAAGCAAGGAAAAGCACTTGTTTGAAAATTCAGACTACATCATTTCCTTAACAGAAAATGCTAAAAATTTCATTGCTGCAAATTTTAAAACCAAAGGTAATTTTCAAGTGATTCCTTGTTCAGTTGATTTGAATCATTTTAATCCCAATCAGTTGGATGATAAGCTAATCGCTTCATTAAAGTTAAAGTTTAACTTCTTGCCAGGTGATTTCGTTCTGACTTATGTTGGCTCTTTGGGAACTCGCTATTTATTAAAAGAAATGTTGCTATTCTTCAAAAGCTTGAAGCAGCAAAAAAAAGAAGCTAAATTTCTTTTTATTACAAAAAGCAATACCAATGAAATAGAATCGATTTGTAAGGAACATACTATTGATTTTTCATCCATCATTATTACTTCATGCGATTACAAAGAAATTCCCAATTATATAGCTATTGGAAATGCCTCAATCTTTTTTATTGTGACTTCTTTTACAGGCAAAGCAGTATCTCCTACAAAACAGTCAGAAGTAATGAGCTTAGGTTTACCAATTGTGAGTAATTCTGGCTTGGGCGATACCGACAAGATTTTGGAAGCTACCAATACAGGAATTGTAGTAAAAGAATTTAATAAAGCTGCATATGAAGTTGCTGCAAAGAAACTACTCCAATTTAATCGTTCAAAAAACGAAATTAGAGAAGTAGCAGTTCAGTATTTTTCTTTAGACGCCGCTATTGAAAAGTATCGAGAAGTATATGCGCAGCTATAATTATTTTTTGACAATTTTGGTTTATGTTAAATTACAATCAGCAAGAACAACGAATTCAAGAAATTGGGACTAAAAAAGTTTATTGTTTTGATTTAGGATCACAAAACATTGATGAAAAAACAGTTGCTTCTTTTGGTTCAGAATGGTTGAAGTTTGATGCTTTCACTGCTGAAGAAATTAAAAATGCTGGAGATCAATATTTTGATATTGTTGATGCCAAAATGCTTAATAAAGAGAGTGTTGTTTTAGATCTGGGCTGTGGTTCAGGGAGGTGGACAAAGTACATGGCGAATCAAGCGGGTTTCATCGAAGCAGTTGATCCGAGCGAAGCAGTTTTTAGAGCAGCATCTATATACAATTCCCTCGAAAATGTTCGATTTACACAAGCGAGTATTGAGACGCTTCCTTTTGATGATGAGAGTTTTGATTTTGTTATTTCATTGGGTGTTTTACATCACATTCCCGATACTGAAAAAGCATTGCAATCACTGCTTAAAAAATTAAAAGTTGGTGGTTATGCACTTATTTACTTGTATTACGCCCTGGATAATAGAGGGTTTTTTTACCGCAGTTTATTTAAATTAAGCAGTATTTTTAGATTTTTAATTTCTAAATTACCGGCTAAAATAAAGCACTTTGTGTGTGATTTGATTGCTTTACTCATTTACATGCCTTTAATTTTTATTTCAAAATTGATTAAATGGATGGTTCCTGCTGAGTTCTATCAAAAATTTCCTTTATCTTATTACATCGATAAAAGTTGGAACATTATTCGAAACGATGCTTTGGATCGCTTTGGAACTCCATTGGAACAGCGCTTTACGAAAGTTCAAATTCATCAAATGCTAGAAAATTCAGGAATGAAAGACATTCTTTTTTCTGAAGGATTTCCATATTGGCATGTAGTAGCAAAAAAGAATTAAATGGCCAAAAAAGTACTTTTCATTGCTAATCACCGCCTAGGACGATCTCCTGGTCAGCGCTTTCGTTTTGAGCAATATTTGAATTTTCTTGAAGAAAATGGCTATGAATGGGAAATTTCCAATATTATTTCTGAAAAAGATGATGCTATTTTATACTCAAAAGGGAATTTTTTGGAAAAAGCTGCCTTGGCAAATAAGGCTTGGAAAATCAGAAAACATGATGTAGAAAGAGCGAATGAATTTGATTTAATTTTTATTTTCAGAGAAGCGCTTCTTACAAGAAGTGTTCGTTTTGAAAAACTTTTTGCAGCTTCAAAAGCTAAAGTAATATTTGACTTTGACGATGCGATTTGGTTGCCAAATGTTTCTTCAGGGAATAAAATGCTTCAAATGCTAAAAAACCCGTCTAAAACACAAAAAATTATAGGATTGGCGGATTTGGTTTTTGCTGGCAATCGATATTTAGCTGATTTTGCCAGTCAATACAATTCAAATGTAAAGGTTATACCAACTACCATCGATACAAATTATCATCAACGAAATAACTTTTCTGAGAAAAACACACTATGCATTGGTTGGACCGGAACTCAAACCACATTGAAATATTTAAATGAACTCCTTCCCGTTTTTATTCAGTTAAAAGAAAAATTCAAGGAAAGGATTTCTTTCAAAGTAATTTGTGATCAAGCTTGGAACCCTACAGAAATAGAGGTAAATAATGAAGTTTGGGATCCTAAAACTGAAATTCAACAATTGGAAGAAATTGACATTGGTGTGATGCCATTAACAGACGATGCTTGGAGTAGGGGGAAGTGTGGGTTTAAAGGCTTACAATACATGGCACTTGAAATCCCTTCAGTGCTTTCACCGGTTGGAGTAAATACTGAAATAATTGAAGATGGAGTCAATGGTTTTCTTGCAGAAACTGGTGAAGATTGGATGAGAATTCTATCTTTGCTTATTGAAGACAGTGATTTAAGAAAAAGCATTGGCAAAGCAGCTAGAAAAACGATTGAATTAAACTACTCCGTTGAGGCGAATAAAGCATTGTATTTGGAGAGTTTCAATGATTTAACAAAATAAATAAACATAAAACACGCACGTATCAATGAAAGAAATTGCATTATCAAAAATCCATCAGGCTCTTGGAGCAAAAATGGTAGAATTTGCCGGCTATAATATGCCGCTTCAGTATTCAGGTTTAACCGATGAGCACTTAGCTGTTCGAAATGGTGTTGGAGTTTTTGATGTTTCTCACATGGGAGAATTTATTCTCAGAGGTGAAGGAGCCTTAGATTTAATTCAAAAAATTACGAGTAATGATGCCTCAAAATTAGAACCTGGCAAAATTCAGTATTCTTGTTTTCCAAATGGTAAAGGAGGAATTGTAGATGATTTATTGGTTTATCAACTTTCTGATAATGCTTATATGTTAGTGGTGAATGCATCTAATATTGAAAAAGATTGGAATTGGATTGTACAGAACAATAGTTCCAATGTAGACATGGAGGATATTTCAGACCGAACAACTTTATTGGCAGTACAAGGACCAAAAGCTGCTGAAGCGCTTAAATCCTTAACAGATATCGACTTAGAAGCAATGAAATACTATACCTTTGAAAAAGGAAAGTTTGCAGGAGTGGACAATGTATTGATTTCTGCAACTGGTTACACTGGCTCTGGTGGCTTTGAAATCTATTTTGACAATGAGCACGCAGAGAAGATTTGGACTAAAGTGATGGAAGCAGGAAAACCTTTTGGCATCATGCCTGCGGGATTAGGCGCGAGAGATACCTTGAGATTGGAAAAAGGCTTTTGTTTGTATGGGAATGACATTGACGATACCACTTCTCCCATTGAAGCTGGCTTGGGTTGGATTACTAAATTCACCAAAGATTTTATTGATGGAGATTTGCTCAAAAAGCAAAAAGAAAATGGTACAGATCGTAAACTAGCTGCTTTTAAAATGATTGATCGTGGCATACCTCGACAAGGTTATTCAATTGTTGATGCTTCGGGAAGTAAAATAGGTCATGTGACTTCGGGAACGAGTTCACCTTCATTGAAAGTAGGAATAGGAATGGGCTATGTGTCTACACCAAAAGCCTTAGTTGGTGAAGAAGTTTTCATTGAAATACGCGGTAAAAGTTTAAAGGCACAAATCGAAAAATTGCCATTTCTTTAGCCTATGGAAACAACAGAACTTCCACACCAACGGAAAATAGAGGTTTGTTATTCACCAGCATTGTTTCCTGTTTATTACAGCAATAAAAATTGTGTTGTTGTAGTAATCGATATTTTTCGTGCAACTTCTGCGATTTGCACTGCTTTTCAATACGGTGTTTCAAAGATTATTCCTGTTTCTAGTGTTGATGAAGCTCGGGTTTATCAGGCGCAGGGATTTATCGCTGCCGCTGAACGATCTGGTGAAGTGGTCGAAGGTTTTGATATGGGCAATTCACCTTTTAGTTACATGAATCATGTTTTAAAGGGTAGAGAAATAGTATTAACCACCACCAACGGAACCAAAGCTATTGAAAGAGCAAAAGCCGCCGATCAAATTATTGTTGGTTCATTTCTAAACATTCAAGCGGTTTGCAATTATTTGGAGCAACAAAATAAGAACGTGATTTTACTTTGTGCAGGTTGGAAAGACCGATACAACATGGAAGACTCCCTTTTTGCTGGAGCTGTAGTTGACCAATTAAAAAAGAACCCAATTTATACTGGGCTTGCTGATTCTTCTTTAGCTGCTAATCATTTATATGCCTCAGCAAAGGGCAATTTAATGGAATTTTTAAAACCCTCTTCTCATAGAAGAAGGTTAGAACGCTTAAATTTGGATCGAGATATTGAATATTGTTTACAAATGAACACCATGGATCTTGTGCCGATTTTTAAGGGAAATGGTTTAGTAATTGAGAACTGATGCAATCAAAGCTGAAATTTTTTACGGCTTTACTTTTTATTTTAATGCTTTTTCCTTCATGGGGTTTTTACGGCCATCGTAGGATTAACCGAATGGCTGTTTTTACACTTCCCCCTGAAATGATAGGCTTTTATAAAAGTCATATCGAGTATATTACAGCACATGCAGTTGATCCTGATAAAAGAAGGTATGCCACTAAAAATGAGGCTCCAAAGCATTATATCGACATTGATCATTACGCAAAAGGGGGAGAAAATCCCTTTGAGATTATGCCAAAGTATTGGAATGATGCTGTTGAGAAATTTACAGAAGATACATTACAAGCTTATGGCATCGTGCCTTGGTACGTAGCTTCAATGACTAAATGGTTGAGCAATGCTTTTAAGGAGGGAGATGCCAATAAAATATTGTACCTCTCAGCTGACTTGGGTCACTACATTGCCGATGCTCATGTTCCTTTGCATACTACAGAAAACTACAATGGACAGTTGACCAATCAAAAAGGAATTCACGGATTGTGGGAGTCAAGGATTCCCGAACTTACAGCCGATGAATATGATTATTTAGTTGGTCGTGCCAAATATATTCCAAAACCAATTGACGCCATTTGGAAAGTAATTGAAGAAAGCCATTCTCACCTAGATTCTGTTCTTTTTATTGAAAAAGATTTGACAAATAAGTTTCCTACAGATAAGAAATACGCTTTTGAAAGCCGTGGATTGTCAACGGTGAAACAGTATTCCCAAGAATTTTCTTTGGCTTACTATCATCGAATGGGATCAATGGTTGAATCACGGATGCAAAAAGCAATTGAAATGGTTGGCAGTTTATGGTACACGGCATGGGTAGATGCAGGTCAACCTAATTTAGAACTACTGGATAAAAAAGTGGATCAAGAAGCCATTGCCAAAAAAATAGCAGCCGAAGAAGAAGCCATTAAAGGAGAGGAGATTAAGGGAAGAGCGCATGATGATTGAAGGTTTATGATGATTTCTATTACTTATTACACATGTTTATGGTAAAAGCTAAAGAGCCAAATTTTCCTCTAACTTTTAAATTCGTATACTTATTATTGGTTTTTGAAAATCAGAATAAATTCCTGTAAATTTAAGCTTCAATAAGTTTTTCTAAGAAGCACCCCATTAATTAGTTCATTTTATTCTAGTCCTACTCCTCATTATCAAAGGGAATCGAATTTCTACCTTTGTTCCCTTATCTAAATCTTCGATGTGGATCAAAATCGGATAAATTAAGCTTGCATTAATCAGATTAATTCTTTTTTCAATTGCAGCTGTGGAAAATGATTGGTGATTTTTTTTTCTTCGTTGGTTTATTTTGTTGGATGCCTCCATGCCAATACCATTGTCAATAATTTGGCATAAAACGCTTTTTTCTTCTTTAAGAAATCTAATGATTAATTTTTTTTCTTCGTTTTGGCTATGAAGCAATCCATGTTTTATTGCATTTTCCACATAAGGTTGAAGCATCATTGGTGGAATGGAGAAATTGAGCAATTCTTCTTCATCTTCAATAATAATTTCTGTAGTTACTTTATCGTTAAACCTTAACTTTTCAAGATCTAAATATATTTTTAATAGATCAACCTCTTCCTGAATTGAAATTCTATCTTTTGAGCTATAATTTAAAACAGAACGAAGCAATTCTGCAAACTTTCCTAAGTATAAATTACTCTCATTTACTTGCTTTTGAATGATAAGGTTCTGAATGGAATTTAATGCATTAAAAATAAAATGAGGGTTCATTTGTGCCTTCAGTCCATCTATTTCTGATTGAATAAGTTTTGTTTGAAGCTCCTTTTCTTTTTTAATTCTCTTTAGCCGTTTACTGAAGATAAAAAAAAGTAATGCAAATAGGATTAATGAAACGAATAGAAAGAATAACCAACTTTGCCAAACAGGGGATTTAATTTCAAATGAAAAGCTTTTAATTTTACTTCTATTTCCATTGAATCCTTCTACATAGACCTCAAAAGTATAATTTCCAGGTGATAAATTGGGAAACCTTATGATGGTGTTTTTATCTAATCGAATCCACTCTTGATTTGCACCAAGAAGACGATAATAGTACAAACGATTTTCAAAACTTCTTAAATCTAAAGCGGATAGTTGAATAGTAAGTCTATTTTGATTGTAGTCGAAATGATTTTTCTCAGTCGGATCGACTACTTTATCATCAATTTTTACTTCTTTGATAAAGACTTCATTATTTATAAATTCAGCATTGTTTTCCATGGCTAAAACTGTCAATCCCTTATTTGAAATTGCATACATCTTACCATTTGAAACAATAGCCTTAGAAATGTTATCGCTTGGTAACCCATTGTTTTTTGTCCATCGCATGTATTTTTTTGTCGTCCTATCAAAAGTGAATACTCCAATGTTGGTGCTTGCAATAATTAAGGGCTCATGATATGAAATGGAGTTAATATAAATCGTAGGAAAGTCTTCGGAAAGCACAACATATTCAATAAGAACACTACCAGAATAAAAATAAATTGCATTTGCCGTGGAAATCCACAATTCTCCTTGTTTAGTAATCTGTAAGTCGTTCGCTAAAATAGCTTTGTCCTCGAATTTAATTTGAGTTTTAGTGTTCTTTTTGTATTTCCAAACCCCACGACCATCAATGACCCAAACCGAAGAATCAAAAGGATTGATTAAAGTCTTTACACACCTGTCGTTGCTAATTCTAGTATAGCTTAAATTCGATACACTTTCAAAGGAGAGGCTATCTGAAATGTTTTTATTAAAATAAGCTTCCAGGCTCAGTTCATCACCATTTAAAAATCCAGTGAAGCATCCATAGGTATTTCCATAAATTAAGAAGTTACTCATTTTATCTAAGTCCTTATTTCCGAGATTTGGGAAGGAATCAAGCAAGCGAATTTGCGGAACAATTTGGAACTCATAAGCATAATTGAAGGTTCCAATGAGCAATGAATTTGAAGCTATACTATACTTCATTACTGAAATTTCTTCACTTGGTTTTTCGATGCATTTTTGAATTTTAGCTTCACTATCGAAGCACCATATCTTTTCTTTATCTTCAAGAAAGAAAACAGTATTCTCAACCTCAACCAATCCGGTTAAATTATTACTTTCCAACAAAGAGCCATCGGAAGTAAATACTTTAGACTGGAGGTTTGGAATGAAGTAAAGTCCATTTTCAAGTGTAGAAACCCATAAAGAATTTTTATTCGCAACAACTCCTGTAATCTTCTCTTCTTTAAATAAATAGCTTTCTAAATGATAATGCTCGTTATAGATTTCCAAACCATACTCTCCAAAAAATAGAATTCCGTTTTGCTTGCTCTCACTTCTATATCTTCCAATTTTATCTTTAAATATCTCTTCAATTTCGATAAATTGATTTATCTTTTTATCAAACTTTAGAAGCTTTTCATCTTGACCTAAAGCAACATAATGTAAAGATTGAGGAGTTTTTATATAGTGCCCTTTATAAATTAAATTACCTTCATAAATAACTTCTACTAATTTGCTTGATAAATTATAAGTAATAAGTCTTTGAATTTCTCCATCAAGAATCCTTAGATGGATTTTATCATCCCAAAATAATAGTGGCTCAATGTATTGACCCTTTGATAATTTAAGCCCTAATTGGATATAATCAAACTTTTTATTTATTAAGTTAAATGTTGTAATTATGGATGATTTAGAGGGGAGGTAGAGTATATTTTCATGAACCAAAAAATTGGTATACTGCTCTGTACTATCATTCCAATCAATGACAAGTCTAATGGAATCAGACTCAATTTTATAAATCCGATTTTTTAAACCAGTACCATAAACATTCCCAGTTTCATCTTTTTGAAAATAAAGAATTTCGTCCTTAATGGTGTTTTCCCAAGGGATAGCCCTGTTCTCTAGACCATCAAATTCGTATACACCTGACTCTGTGCATAAATAAATAAACTCTGAATTGCTTTTCGTAATATGATATATGTGACTAAAGGGGTAATCGATTCTTGTATTAAGATCAAAATAGAAGCTACTTTGTGCTTTTGTATAGGAGAATAAAAAGTTAAGTAGAAGAAAGAAAAGAAAAAATATATTTATAACTTGCTTTTTCACAATCTTTTAATCAATATTTCAACCTCAGAGAGATATTCCTTACTATATTTTACTTCAATTTTATTTTGCAATTGTATCGTTCTATCTGTTTTATTAAATGAAAGAATTTTAGATGTATTGATTAGATAGGAACGATGAAATCTTGCAAATTGACCAGTTTCTTTTAAAAGTTCTTCAATTTTATTCAGGCTCTTACTTATCAGTAATTTGTCATTTTTATAGAAAATGTAAGCATATCCTCGATCTGCTTTAACTGCAATAATGTCTGTTACGTTTAGGGCGTAATATCCTCCTGAAAATGGAATTGATATTTTTTCAAGTTTTTTATTATGTAGGTAAGATTCTAAAATCTTCAATCTACTATCGCTTTCCTTGGCCATTTTCTTCGAAAAAACCTTCTCAATTGCTTCTTTTAAACGATCTACATTAATTGGTTTTAATAAATAATCAATCGCTGATATTTCGAAGGCTCTTACAGCATGATTTGAATATGCAGTGACGAAAATGATCTCAAAATTTATCTGTTCAAAGAAATCCAATAACTCAAAACCAGAATAATTTGGCATTTCAATGTCTAAAAAGACTAGGTCAGGTTGATATTTATGAATCAATTTAACTCCTTCTTTGATATCCTCAGCCTCTCCCATCAATTGCACTCTGCCCTCACAATGCTCCGATAGGTTAAACTTAAGAACATTTCTTGCGCCCTCTTCATCTTCAATGATAATTGCTTTTAACATGTTATTCTAATCTAAAAAAAAGACGTTTCGAAGTCGATCAAAACGCCCTTTCAAATCTAATTGTTTAACTACCATCAAGAAATTAATTTTGATAAGATGAATGATAGCAAAGTTAAAAATAAGAAGACCGCAGACGAAGCCATAATTTATTTTCCGTAAAGGTTATTTTGCTTTTTTTAGGATTATTCTTTTCGTAATTACTTTTAACTTCTTCCAAAGTTTATTTTCTAGATGTTTCCTTTAGTCTTGTAAAGTATGTTTTAAAGAAAAAAGCGCTTACAAAAGAAAGCGCTTTTTTTTTGGGGTAGATTTTTTAGTATTTAATGAGTTTCTTAGTTAAGATTTTGTTATCAAATACAATTTTCAGGAGATATACTCCTTGAGGATAAGTAGAAAGGTCTACTTGATTTTTACTGCTGATTACGTGTCTGATTTGTTGACCATTTAGTCCAAAAACTTCAATCGATTTTGCGCCATCAACTCCTGTCAATTGAAACAAGCCGTTAGAAGGATTGGGAAAAACATAGGTGTTATTGTTAGTGAGTAGCTCATCAACAAGTCCCACAGGGATAGGAGGCGTATAACCGCCCGCAGCGAATAAACTATCAACTTCAATATTGGAGATTTGTCTGCTGTAAATATTTACGTCATCAATAATCCCGTCAAAAAATTGATTTCCATTGCCAATGTTTGGCCAATTCTGCGAAAAGGTAACCCCAATTTGGTTTTTACTTAGGTTGAAATTGAAAACTGCACCTTGCCCCATTCCAACCATTCTGCCATCAATGAAAACTTGCTGGTAGTTCGTGGAAGCTGCTAACACTAGATGATGCCATGAGCCGTCTGCCACATTTACTAACTGTTGATTAATGTTTGCATTTCCAGTACTCTTTAAAAAGGTAGCATGTAAATTGCCTGTGGTAGTGCCATCTACATACATTAGCGGCACAAAAAAAGTATTTGAAGAGGGTAGTGCATTCTGCTGGTGCCCAATTATGCCTCTCCCTTTTTGTGTTGTCTTAATCCATACTGAAATACTTCTTACGTCGCTTCTAAGTAGATTGTCTGGCATTGTTACTTGACTGTTTGTCCCATTAAAATAATAGGCAGAGGCAGGGTTTCCAAAACGATCTGTGGTATCTGTAACATTTATTGCTGTACCATTGTTATTGCTTCCTGAACTATCTGCAGCATTGCCACTAAATAAATATCTTGCAGTATTTCCAACTTTAGTGGTACCTGTATCTACTTCGTTGTAAAGTTCAAGTGCTTCTGCAGCAGTAATTTTTCTGTCGTAAATTTTTACATCGTCAATGCTTCCAGTGAAGAAATTTTTCAAAGTATTATAGTTAGGCCAACCGGTTGCGTAGGTAGCTCCAATCTGATTTTTAGGCATGATTGATGAAGAAGTAATTCCTGCACCTGTACCTGAAAGAACACCATCAACATATATTTCCTGACTGTTTAAGTCACCGCTTATTACCACATGATGCCAGAGCTGGGCAGCAACAGGAACATTGGAAGAAAGTATGTTGCTTGTGTTTGCCTTGTAAAAAGTGCCGTGCAAGTTGCCGGCAGAATTAATATATAAAAATGGATTCCAAGCAGTACTTGATTGTCCTACAGGATTGTTTTGAATGCCAATAATCCCTCCTGCATCCCCTGTTTTAAACCACAGCGATATAGAAATACTATCGCGTTCTAACAAACCATCTGGCAAACGAACTTCGCTATTGCTTCCATTAAAACTTAATGCAGCATTGACATTTCCAAAGCGATCAAAAGTAGGGCTAGCGTTTAAACCTACGTTTATTCCATCATTTGCATTAGAAGTAGCGTCTAAAACAGAACCATTATTAAACGGAAAATCAGCAATTAAGCCTACTTTAATAGGGAGAGGCGGTGGCAGTGGTACAACTAAGGTATCTGCGGCTAAAATAGCAGCTTCTATATTCGAAAGTGGTCGATCAAAAATTTGAACATCATCGATAATTCCTTCAAAATACATATTGCCCAAAGTGTGTCCTGAAAAACCTTGTGCATAAGTTACTCCAATTTGATTGCTAACTACGTTGGTACTAACATTTAATACAATACCTGTGTCCGACCCTACAAAAACGCCGTCAATGTAAATGTTTTGATACTCCCTAGTACCGGAAAGCACCACATGATGCCATGTAGAGTCAACAACATTTATTGTTGTTTTATTCACATTATTGCTATTTGATTTAGTAAATGATCCGTATAAATTGTTTGTTGAATCATTGGCAATGTATAGGTTGGGAGTATATTGAGAACTTATGCTTGTAATAATATTAGATTGTTGCCCAATGATTCCTCCTGCATTCGAACTTGCTTTAAACCATAAAGCAATACTTAAGGTGTCTTTTAAAAGTAAACTGTCTGGCAGTCTCACTTGGCTGCTGCTTCCGTTAAAATAATACGCCGATTGGGAGTTCCCAAATCGATCTGTAGTATCTACCACTCCTAATGGAGTGCCATTCAAGCCGTTTCCTGAACTGTCTAACGCATTACCACTAAATTTGTAGCTAGCAATGCTGTTAACGTATGTAGTTCCTGTATTTGCCTCCTCATAAAGTGACGTAACTTCAGCCGAAGTTAATACTCTATTGTAAATACGCACATCGTCTATAGCTCCTTTAAAATATTTTAACCGCTGCGTTCCATAAAGGGGCCAGTTGGTGGCTGAAGTCACTCCAATTTGATTGAAAGCTAAACCTGGAACCAAACCACCAC
>TARA_R110002096_G_scaffold276109_2_pt1 | contig 38089 bp, 22 predicted proteins | sample TARA_R110002096 | Tara Oceans TARA_R110002096 (sample SAMEA4397295) | marine metagenome | biome: Polar Biome; feature: [DCM] deep chlorophyll maximum layer (ENVO:01000326); material: water (ENVO:00002006), including particulate matter (ENVO:01000060) such as... | depth 35 m
CTAAGGAGTGTGGAGTTGGGGTTGAGAGTTTTGGGTGTGAGTGGGGAGTTTGATAGTACTCATCACTCACACTCCTTTCTCTCAGGTGAGACATACTGGATTCGAACCAGTGACCCCTACCCTGTCAAGGTAATGCTCTGAACCAACTGAGCTAATGTCCCTGTTGAAGGTTCAAATCTAAGTCAAAAAGAGATACCAAAATTATGGAGCTTAATCGTAGAAATAAAAAATGGCTAGACGAGTTTTCAAATTTTCATTCTCAACAGGCTAGCCATTCATTACACCAATATCACTGTGCAAATATTCCAAGATTACTTTTTTGCACTTGTAGTTTTTGTTGAATTTAATTGTAAAATTTTCACCGGTGTTTATATTATCCCTTTTGTTGGCCATTAATAGAACTTGCAATTTGTGCCAGGCCTGAACTTATTTTCTCCATTTGATCCAAAACCATAGCCATTTTATCAGTACCTAATCCCCTCATTCTTTGTCCCTTTTCAAATATTTTTAGGATTTGCTCCTTCCTAACAGTTTCTTCATCATTGAGCTTGGAATACAATTCTTTAAACTTTAAAAAGTTGAATTCTGCACCTTGGGTTAAGGTTTGGGATTCATTTTCATAATGAGAAAGTATTAAGGTTTCCAACTCATCATCATTCATCATCGCACTTAGCTTTTCCACAATTTTATTCATATTCCTATAGGAACCTTGTAATTTAAAGCTAGGTTCAGTTCGATATTCGTCAGCCTGGCCAGCGGAATAAATATATTCTTGATTAACCTTTAATATAATATCACGAACCTTGGCAACCTTTGTCAAAACAGATAGATAATCTTTTATCTCTTCAGGGCTATGTGAATCTTCCAGACTGAGTTTTTCTTTACTTTGGTTTTGGGCCTCATTAATGAGAGTATAAATATCCTTCTGACTTTTATTCTTTAGTTGTTGAAGTAGATTGTTAGAGCTTAAGGCATTTTCTATATAGCTAAGTTCAAAGACCTTATCTTTACCTCCAATTATATCACCTAGGTTATAAATATCCGCCCTATTGGCAAGCATGTCGGGAATTTGAAATTTATCTCCACTCTCGGTATAGGGGTTTCCAGCCATAATTACCGCCACTTTTTTTCCTCTAAAATCATAGGTTTTACTCCTGCCTTTATAAACTCCTTCAATTTTTCTTTGTCCATCGCAAAGGGAAATAAATTTTTGCAAAAATTCCGCTGAGCAATGCTGGATATCATCTAAATAGATCATAACATTATCTCCCATCTCAAAGGCCAAATTCAATTTCTCTAATTCTTCTTTGGATGCCGAGTTAGTGGCGGAAGAAGGGTCAATTGACTTCACATCATGCCCAATAGCTGGCCCATTTATTTTCATAAAAATTAAGCCCAATCTACTTGCAACATATTCCATAAGGCTTGTTTTTCCATATCCTGGAGGTGAAATCAACAAAAGCATTCCCATTAAATCAGTTCTCTTTGAATCTCCAGCAGCACCTATTTGCTTAGCAAGATTATCTCCAATAAGGGGTAAATAAACCTCATCAATCAATTTATTCCGTACAAATGAACTCAATACACGAGGTTGAAACTCTTGAAGACGCAATTCCAACTTTGCCTTTTCCAAAAGTTCATTTTTTAGTTCCTTATACTTTGCAAATTTAACTAGGGAGTTTTTGCAGAAGTGATGTAACCTCCTGTGAAAAGAATTGTATTGAAGCCTATAATTACCTTCTTTAATTTGGGAATGGTCCCCTACAAATCCTTCAATTTTTATTTGAGTAGCAATTTTATGGTCGGAAATTCGGACTCCTGCTCCCATCATCAATAATACGGCAGCCTCTTTAATGACTTCATTCTCGAGCTTCAGATTTCTACTTTGAATAAAATTGTTCAGCCAATTACAACTGATCTCAAATTGCCTCAAAGGCTTCTCCCCATAGGCTTTTAAAGAATCATTATATTGTTTGAGGCTTTTAGATTTTTTGAGGTAAACCTGAATTTGATCCATCAATTGCCATGCTTCTTGTGAAAATATGAAGTCTTGATTTTGAAGCAATAAATGGTATAAAAACTCTGCGGCCTCATTTGCCAAAAAGTCTTTGTCTTGGAATTCAATTTCTGAATTTAAAATTTCCAGAGCCAATTCCCTCAAGCTCAAATCTGAAACCTGAATAGAATTAAAGGCTTGGGCTATTGACCTTAAAGCCCTAAACTCTGTTTCCCATAGCTCCTTTGTCTTTTCATCAACAAGTTTTTCCCACCATAACATGGCTATTACCCTCGCCTCTGGATCAAACCTTAAAAGGCCAATAGTTTTATATAATTGAAGCAAATGGCTAAGTATAAGAGTAGCATCATGGTCATGCACTCCTTTTATATAACCTTCCTCAAACCTTCCTTCCATTTTGGATTGAACAAATTCAAGTAGGTGTTTAAGATCTGATTTAGACAATTGATCTATAGATATTTCAGGATCTTCACCACCTTCCAACTCCCGAAAAATCTGAAATGCTAAAAATTCAGATCTATAAACTTCCTGGTTTTCTGAAATTAAATTTTGAGTCCAAACATCTCTGGTTTCAGCAAATTCCTTTTCGCCAACTTTTTCAAAAAAATTGGTCCCGGTGAGATGGTAATACATATCATCATCTCTTAAAACCATTGTAAGATCCAGGGATTGGGTATTAACATTAAAGTGGTGATTTCCAAACTTTATAATATCCTTTCCATCAACAAATAATTCCTTTTTATCCCTTAGCTGCCTTATAGCATCTTCATAAGCAAACTTTAATTTACTCAAAACATCATCAGACTTCACTGAGTCTCCTAGATCCAAAAGGCTATTTGCCAAATCTCTAACCTTGGAAACCATAATATCTGATGCATAATAGGCATTGATTTCTGAGTGGTCATTTAATGACAAAAGTCTTTTGCCAATCCCTGAAATAATCCTTTCTGCAGATTTCTGTAGGTTGTGGGTCTTTTTATTTCTAGATTCTAGAAGAGCTACTTTTTTACTTTCAAAAGCATTGAATATTTCTTCTCTTTTTTGGCCAGTTTTTTCCAAAAACTCATCAAACTCAACAAATTTCGCCTCCAATTCCTCTATTTGAACCATCAGCTTATTCAAATAATCATCACATTTATCCGGACTATCTGAGATATCCAAATAATTGCTCAAGCCTTGGTTTATCAATTTCATTTGAGAAGCAAACTCCGCCTGACCTTCCTTTCCTAAAAGGGTCTTTCTCTTTTTTCTTAATTTAGAAATAATCTGATTGAACTGAGCATAAATAGATGAAATGGATTCAATAATTTTCGTGCTATGCGTACTATCTTCAATTTTTAAATTACTTACAATTTCAATCAACATTTCCAAATCTCCGGATACTTTGAGAACTTCCTCTTCCAGCCTTTTGGCTTCCATAACTTTAGAGACTTCTTCCACTTGAGTTTGTAAGGAGCTCACCTTTTCCCTATATGGATTCAGGGCCTCACTTCTCAATAAAAACCGCACACAATGCTGGGATACTAAGGCTGATATTTCTTCCAATCTGGCCTCTAGATTATCCACAAGTTCTAGATCTATATAGCGCAAATCCTTCATAGACAAAACCTCCCCTTTGGCTATCCTTAATAAGCTTAGTCTCTCAATATATTCATGAATACTCCGCGCATTTCCACCTTGGGCTTTAGACATGGCCTCATTTGCCTTTTCCTCAACCACTTTAGACCTTTCCTTGGTATTGCGGCGGATTCTAACCACCTTTTCAAATTCCTCAATTGCCGAGGATGCCGATTCTTTTATTAAAAGCAATGGTTCTTCAACAAAATGAGCCTCCTCGTGAGAGAGCCAATGATAGCTATCCAAAACATCAGTTGCTTTTTTTACCAAATCCACATATAGATTGGCATAGGAATCCTCTTTAGAAATTAACTTTTGAATTTCATTGATTTCAGCCATTGCCCTGACTATATCCTTATTCCCAATTTTAAAAAGGAAGGATTGATTCTCTTTTATCAGGCTTTTATTGGGAGAGTGAAAGGGTGTTTGCCAGATTTGAATGAGGTGATGCTTTTTTTGCTCTTCTTCTGCTTTAAAATAGATTAGATCACCATTTTCAAAAATCGAATATCCATGACAAATAATAGGAGTTAATACTTCTTGTCCGATAAGATTATACGAAAGCAAAGCATAGGCCCCAGTATTTTTTTGGTAAAAGACATAGAGAAAATCTTCCCCATTTGGTGAAGCTAAACGCTTTTCAAAAACTGTATCTTCAAGTTGATTGTCGAATAGTTTAAACTCTCCAGTTTGGATATAATAGCCTTTAGCAAAAATAATCCCCTGGTTATCTGGCAACAGAACACAAGAATTCTCCAAGGCATCAATTCTCAAGGCATCTTGGATTTTTTCATTGTATAAAATATACCTGAACTTTTCCTCTTGGTAGGGTTTTATTTTTAGGATGATGAGATTTCCTAGTACTGCAAAATAGATCTCTGCATCATCTAGGGTTTGATCTTTATCTTCAACTTCTTCGCTGTATATTCCCCTTCCTATATTGGTATTATCTTCAACTTTTATGGTAAGATCACCATTTATGGTTTCTACAAAAAGCCTATCCTCAATAGAAATATGAGGATGTACACCAGACCGGTGCATATCTCTTACACATCTTTTCCAATCGAACTCATGCTGTTGTGGGAAAACAAACTCATGATCGCTTCGATTATCGACATATTTTAAAGCTCCTTTTAGCTTTGTCCATTTAAAAGTTTTAACATCCTCCACAGTTTTTCCGACTTGAAAAACCATAAAAACAAAAGGCCCAATTTCTGCGAATTTAATGAACTGCGTTCCTTTATAATACTTATAGAGATTGGCAAAATCGGTTTTAAAATTTTCATCATCTAAAAAACTACAATCCTCTTTTTGAAATAAATGATCTTTGGAATTATAGGCATAGCAACTGAACACATCCTCAACCTGGGTTTCTTTTTTCAATCCCATAAATACATTATAACCAAACAAGAAATGCTCTTCATTTATGGCGATAATATCTCTTGATAAACAGTTATTTTGAGTGCTGATTCTATCTGTTCCTACAAGTTTTGTTTCAATAGTTCCAAACACCTCCCTTCGAGCTTCATTTAAAGAAACTAATCGCTTTCGTAAATCTTCATTTTCCTTGCTCAGACGTTCACGAATAATTTCATAGGACCCTGCATCTAGTTGGGTTTCTTCAGCTTTATTTGGACTATTTTCTTCCCTCATAAAAAAAATGGAATTGACTTTTGATTTGATTGAAAAAGGGGCTCCATTCCAGCGGAATGGAGCATATTAACACCTTAGCTTAACAGACCTAAATCTGAGGCAGACTGAGACCCAATACCAGATGCTTTGGCAAGGTCTAACATTTGCTGAAGCATGCTTTTCTTTTCATCACTATCTGTACTTAGCATCAGTTTTGCCAAAAGGGCACTTACTGATATATTTTTCACATCCTCTGTTTTTAAATTGGAATCTTTGAAGATATCTCCGATTTGGTCCAGCAGGGTTCTTCCTTGAGGATGGTCTAAAAGCTGGTTTTTTACAGAGCTTACCACTTCGCTATTATCCACCATTCTGTCGATAGTTTTACCTTGTGTAATGGCGCCAATAATTTTATCGAAGAATACTGTTTCCCCACCTACAATATCAATTTTTGCAGATTTTAAGGCGTGGGAAAGAACTTCAGCCTGTGCATGAGCAATATCTTTTTGAATAGCAATTTGGGCTAATTCTACTGCTTTTTCTTTTTCGAGTTTAAGTTTAAATTCCTCATGATCTTTACCTACGCCATCTAAACGTTTCATGGCCTCTGCCTTTTTATTTATTCCTTCTGCCTCTGCATTCAGCTTTTCTAAATTCACAATGGCTTCTGCCAGTCCTTTTTCTTTTTCAGCATCAGCTTTTTTCAAAATCACATCGGCTTCAGCCAGTCCTTTGGCTTTGTCCACATTTGCCGCCGCATTACCAATTTTTAGATCAGCCTCAGATTGTGCATTTGATTTTGCTTCAATTCCCTTTGCTTCTGCTAAGGCTTGAGCTTCTAAAACATGGGCTTCAGCATCTCCTTGTTTTTCTCTAGCCTCGGCTTTAGCTTCCATCACTTGCGCTTCTGCCATTCCTGTTGCGGCAAATTTTGAGGCTTCCGCTTCTGCCATAACCTTAACGGCTTCTGCCTTTTGAATGGAAGACTGTTGCTCTGCATCAGCATCGATAATCAACTTTTTGGCAAGGTATTCTGCAGCTTGCTTAGCAGCCTCTGCACTTTTTATTTCAGCCACCAAGGCCTTTTCAGCATCTTCTTCAGCTTTGGTAATCGAAACTTTCTTTTCTCGCTCCGCAGATGCAAATGCACGTGTGTCCTTTATTTTCTCTTCTTCATCAACAACAGTTTTTTCAATAACTACTCTTTCTCGAATTACTTCTTGAATATTCTTTTTCTGTTCTTCAATGGATTTTTCCTTTTCAATCTCTGCAAGAGTTACTATTCTCTCCCTTTCATTTACTTCCAACAATCTATCTTTTTCAACTCTTTCAGATTCTACGGCAGCAGTTCGTTCCTTATTTTTTGCTGCTACAATAATCTGACGAAGTTTATTTTCCTCCGCAACAGAAACCTCCTCCTCAGTAGCTATTCTTGCTCTTTCGGATTTCAATCTTTCTTCCTGACTAACCTTTTCAGTTTCCGCTTCCTCCCTCGATTTTATGGTAGCAATTTCTCTCTTTTGCTTTTCCTCGGTTTCGGCTAGTTGTTTTTCCAAGACAAGAATAGCTTCCTTGGCTTCCACATCTTGCTGCTTTACGGTTTTCTCCTTATCCCTTTGAATAAGGTTTGCTTTTACGGCTTCACGAGCTGTAATTTCAGTTATCTTCTTAATTCCTTCAGCGTCTAGAATATTGTTGGGATCTAAAGAATCTAGTCGAGTTTGTTCTAAATAATCGATTGCTGCATCATCTAAAACATAGCCATTTAGATCGGTACCGATAATATTGATGATCTCCTTTCTAAATTCATCTCTTTTATTATAGAGATCTACAAATTCAAACTTCTTTCCAACAGTTTTTAAGGCTTCTGAAAACTTAGCATCAAATAATAAGCTAAGAGCCTCGATTGAAGATGCACGAGAACAACCAACAGATTGAGCTACCTTTTTAACATCTTCTACCATTTCATTTACCCGAACAAAAAAGGCTACTTTAATGTCAGCCCTCATATTGTCTTTACAAACCAGACCATCCTTACCGATTCGTTCAATTTGAATGGTTTTTAATGAGATGTCCATTATCTCCAATTTGTGAATTACTGGAACGATCATCATACTATTGAAGGAAACTTTTACGCCTCCAGCACCGGTCTTTACCAAAGCCTGCCCTTGGGATGCTTTGTGATAAAAACGTGAAACAAAAGCTATTACTCCTAGAAATATAAGCACTAGGGCGACTATGGCGGTAAGCCAAATATTCTCAAAAATTGTATCCATGAAAATTATTAGGTTTTATTTGATTAGGGTTATTTGATATGCAAATGGGGTTCTACGATAAAAGTAGTTCCATCTAAGGGTTTAATGAAGATTACTTCACTGCCCTTCGAAACTTCAATACCCTCTTCTGTGAGAATATAAAAGCTTAAAAAAGTTCCATTATAATTTGCTTCGGCCTGACCTTTACTAGTATGGCTGGCCGACAAGATCACTTTTCCTATTCTTCCCAAAACATCTTTCTCCTTGGTTTCTTCATTAATCCTATCGAAGACTTTCACCAATGGCCAGGTAAAAAACTTGGCAAGAAAAAGGCTAAGTAATAAACTTGGTATGAGGGTAAGAAGTCCAGGAATGAAGCTACTAAAGCCAAGGCTTTGGTTTAGAATCATAGTCATGATCCACAGGGGCAGGCTTAAAAAACTCAGCCAAATCATTAGAGGAATTCTACCTAAATTGAAAAACACCAAGGCTTTATTCAGCCAGGAGATTCCTGTTTCCGAACTTCCTTCAATATCGGAATCCAAATCAAGTTCGGAGTCAACATCAATATCGAAATCAAGGAAATCTGTTCCTACAAGGCCAAGGATTACAATAATCCAATAGAGAATAATAAACAATAGCAATCCTGTGGGGATAGCATTTGCCCCTGTAAATACTGCGTCAAGATAATTGCCCATTTTTAGGACTCAGAGTTGCTATCATCCTCTTTGCTAAGACCCATTTTCTTTTTCAATTCGGCTAATTGATCTGAGGCTTTTGCTCCTGCAGCACCTTCTAGAGCTTTGTCGATTTCATCGTCTACACTTTTACTTTCGTTGGCGATTTCACCATAACTTTCGGCAACAGCTTCTTGTTGAGCAACCTTCTCCTTCATCTTTTCAAGCATGGAAACGGTTCCACTAGAGTCTATCTGAGCCATTTGCTTATTGATGTTTTTAGTAGCAGAACTCACCTTTACCCTAGCTTTTAGGGTTTTTAACTCATTCTCATATTTGCTAATTTGGCTGCGTAAGGTTTTAATATTGCTGTCCATTTTAGCAATGCTATCATCAAACTTTTCCTTTTCAGCTTTGCTTCTATTCAAATGCTGTAGGTTCTCTTCCTTTTTAAGAAGGGCCTCTCCAGCCAAACGATCGGCATCAGCAGCGCTGATATCCCCTTTTTGACCTTGCTGTAAAAGCAACATGGCTTTTTGTTCATAGTCTTGGGCCTTATCACCAAAAGTTTGAATATCATTACGAGCTCTAATGGACAGTGCCTTAATTTCTGCCAAAGCTTGAAGGGCTGAATCAAGATCCTTTTTAAGATCTCGAATTCCTTGTTCGGTAAGTTTAATTGGATCTTCCAATTTATCAATTGCAGAATGTGCTTCTGCTTTACCCATGGTAAAAAGTCTTCTGAAAATATTCATATTAGTTTGATATTTAATGTTTTGAAAATTTTATTAATTCATCTGAATATTCACTCAACAAAAGGCTAAGTGAATTTATAGAGCCCTCTAATTCGTTTAAATCCAAGTTCTCTAATTGTAAAGTATCTCTAAAAATCACCTTCTTTCCTTCATCATCTAAAGCGAAGGCTCCATGAACAATATCTCTGTTTTTAATTAGAAGATTTTTAAGTATTTCAGCACTATCCTGCTTCAATTCAAATAGAAACTGCTCCATTATCAACAATGGATCAGCACAAGCAAGCACTAAATTTCTAATTCCCTCTGATTCATTTTCTACTACCAAAACACCCTCTTCTTCATTCATGTAAAAAATAGAATAATCAAGTTCAAGTAAGTAGGATTTTACCTTATTAAAATGGTCATTCATTATAAATTTTGATTTTATCGGTTAGCGATTAATAATTGTTTAATTAATTGATCGAAATGAGTTTAATTGGATCAATTTAAAAATCCAATATAATACATTATTGGAGGAGGAAGAGGTAGATTTGAAAAGTTAATTTTGTAGTTCATGTTAAAATTTTTAGCTTTACCACGCTAAAGTACTAAAAAAAATAGAATAGCCAATATTTTTAGTAAAAAAAATTAAACGCATGTCATATATAGGAAATAATATTCGAAAAATTAGAGGGGTTAAAAACCTTAACCAGAGTGACTTTGCGGAGTTGTTTAATCTAAAACGAGCGAGTGTTGGCGCTTATGAAGAAGGAAGAGCTGAACCAAAAATTAAAACAATAATTGATATTGCTAAATATTTTGGCATTAGTATTGACAATCTTCTTACCAAAGAACTTTCTGTTAATGATTTATTCAAATTCGACATTTTCAGAGAAGATTTATTAAAAGATTCCAAAAACAACCTCACCCCTTCCCAAGCTAGTATTGATCTAATTCCTATTCCCTTTATTCCTTCCAATCAGGAACAGAATTATCTTCACCATAGAAAGGAAAAGGGTTTTTTGGATCAATTTGAAAACTTACAGATCCCTCTAAGCAAGGGCAAAAATTACAGAGCCTTTGAACTAAAGGACGGCAGCATGAATGGAGAAGATGGCGGATTACAAAAAGGGGATATTGTAGTTTGTGAAAAAGCAAATCTCAAATCAATAAACCAATTGGAAATTGGAAAAATATACGGTTTCGAAAGCAAAAATGACTTTAGACTTAGAAGGCTAGACTCCTATAATAAAACTACTGTTTTCCTAAAACCAGATAATTCAAATTTTTATAGTGAAGAATTGGCCTGGAAGGATATTGAAGTCCTTTGGCAGGTAAAAACAAACATATCTAATAATATTAGCAATAACATCAACCTCAAGAAAAGAATCGAAGACTTAGAAAATATAATTAAAAGGCAAAAAGCTCAATAGTGCTAATTTTATGGACGAGAAATTTAAGAGCTTACTATTACAATTTGAAAAAAGTTTAGCCGACCATATACTTTCACGATCGGAAAAGAGGACTTTGAAAGTTGAGGCTAAGGATTTAGTTTTAACAGAAAGGGATAGGCAATTTTTAAAAAGTGAAATAAAAAAAATGGCCATTGCAAAAGCCTTTGGACAAAGCAATGCCCACATCATAGAATGGATGTATGAGGCCAATAAAATACTATCCTTGCCTGCTTCACCAAATAAAAGCCATATCCCCAGAGTGATATTCAGTCCTGGAGATGAATGCCGTGAGGCGATAATTTCTCATATACGATTTGCCAATCAAAGTATTCGAGTTTGTGTTTTCACCATAAGCGACGATAAAATTAGTCGTGAACTGATACATGCCCATCGCAGAGGAAAGAAGGTTCAAATTATTACAGACAATGAAAAGCAATTTGATATGGGCTCTGATATTGAAGAATTTAGGAAGGCTGGCATAGGGGTAATAATAGATCAAACTTCTGCCCACATGCATCACAAATTTGCCTTAATAGATCAGAGTATTACAATAACGGGAAGTTATAATTGGACTAGATCTGCAGCCACTTCAAATCACGAAAACATATTAATAAGCAAGGATCCAATAATTTATAAAGCTTATGCTAAGGAATTTGAATCTTTATGGAAAGAATTGAACTAATCTTTTTCCTTTCTCCAAACCATCCATTGCGAAAGTAGTTCTAACAGAACTTTTTATAAAACATCAAAAATCCTTGACCTGTAATTTCAGCCTTACTCAGAATCAAATAGAGCTTTTTCCATTTCACTCACATCAAAAATAGAGGAAGCCAGATCTCGCAATTCTGAATCTTGAAAAAGGGCTCGATATTCCGAATCCTTAACAAGCCCCTTCCACCTTTCTAAAACCTTAAGCTTAGAAGCTTGCTGATCAAACTTTTGTTTAGAAAAGGAACTTCCATGGCCGTAAATACTTATATCTTCCTTGCCGGCATCGGTAAATTTCAAGTCTAATCTTTGAGCCAATTTCTCTCTATAATCCTTATCCGTAAACCAACGATTATAATTAACGGGGATATTCCTCTCTCCATCAACCTCCTCTTCATTTTTTTGCCAATTGAGAAAGATTCGGGCATGATCCTTCCACATTTCAATGATCATCTTTCTATGCTCCAAATCTTCCCTGAAAAGGTTACCAAATTCGTCTTTCCAAACCCATCTGCTCGCCAACATATTATAGGGATCTCTCAAAATTAGCAGATTGAATTTCAGCTTTGCCTCTCCAAATTTTTCAGGGTCATATGCTTTAAAAGCATCTTTGGTCCACTTGTCTTCCAAACTCACAAAAAGATTGAATTTTGAAAGTCCTTTAATAATAATTTTTTTGATAATTGTATCCTCAGGAGGATGAAAGGGGCCCATATTGTTATTAAAACAGGTCGCTCCTGGTCGCTGTTTTATAATCCAATTTATGATAGCATGATTCCCACTACGCCGCATTCCCGAAATTCGGTAAAATGACTTATTATTCTTTGCCTTGATGTAAAAAAACCAGAATTTCGTTATTATATTTTTCAAGGAATTAGTAGGCATAGAGCTCAAGCAATTTGCTAGATGATCTGCTAATATTGAAAAAAAAAGACAATTAGAATTAAAAAATTATTTGGCAATTAGGGAGCTCTAATTTTATCCTTGCCATTTCCTCTTCGGAAAGATTATTGTCTTTTATTATCAGAGTTTTTAATTTTTTTAAGCTTTTCAATTCTTTGGGCAAATGGCTTAAATTATTATTAGATAAAATAAGGAGCTCCAAATTCTGAAGCTTTACAAACTTTGCTGGCAGTTCAGTTAGCTCATTATTCGTTAGAATTAAAACCTTCAGCTTTTTCAAGTTTTTAATTTCTTCTGGAATATTCTGAATTTTATTAAACTCCAAATTAAGCGTTTCCAAGTTTTCCAAGTCCGTCCAAGCCAATTGAAATTCTCGAAATTGATTGTAGGCTAAATTTAATTGTTTAAGCTTTTTTAAATTCCCGATGGTGTTTGGCAAAAACCTCAATTGATTGCTTTGCAGCTCTAAAACCTCCAAACTCTTGCAACCATCAATTTTTCCAGAAATATTTACTAAGTAGTTTTCAGAAAAATGCAAGTATTTCAATTTTTTTAAGCTTGTTAAAGCAACAGGAAATTCAGAGATATCGTTGCTAGCCATATCCAATCGAATCAAGCCTTTCAATTCATTAATGGCCTGAGGTATATGGCTTAGTTTATTGTCTTTTAAATTCAATACTTCCAATTCTTTTAATTCAAAAAGGGAAGAATCTAATTTTTCCAAATGGTTTTTCATTAAATTTAAAAAGATCAATTCCTTCAATTGGGAAAGACTATCATTTAGCTGAAAAATATGCTGTTCTCTGAGGTTTAACTGTAAAACCTCCTCGGCCTCCAAGGCCTTTTGGAGACTAGTGTAAACTGGGGTTTCCCTATTTGCATTTTGGCCTTGGATCATTCCCCATGACACAACTAGGAATAAAAGCATTTTGGATTTCATATTACAAAGCATAAAAGCCAAGAGCCTTGTAGGGCTCTTGGCTTGGAAAATTATTTTATCTGATCTACTATTTAACGAATTGAACTAATCTTCTAACTTCTTTTTCGTTAACGCTTATTTTTAGAATAATAGATTGTCTTTGACTAGAAATAGAGTTGAGATTAAGATCTAAATTCACATGAGATTCGCTAGCTTTAAAATCATAAATATTTGCTAGTTTTTTACCCATTAGGTCAAACGCTTCAACCTTAACTATTTCTCCTCCTTCCAATTCTAAATCAACCTTCAAATTACCTCTAGTTGGATTTGGATAAATTGTAATTTTTCTATCTAGGTCATGATTTAACAGACTGATATTATCTACAACTTCGATATATTGAGATTTTAACTCAATAGGGCCAGCTCCAGCTCTATTAGAACTAGTAAGGCTAACATCATAAAATCCTGGAGTATTGTAATAAACTACTGGCATTGAATCTGAAGAAACAGAAGGACTAGCACCTTGAAAAATCCAAGACCAAGAATCTGGATTATTGCTGCTTAAATCTGTGAATTGAACAGAATCTCCTATTACTATTTGAGTTTTATTTGCCATAAACTGAACACTTGGAGCAGGGGCAATTACTTCAATATAGGAAAGCAGCTCAAGTGAATCTGAACCAGCAGAATTAAATACTTTTAATTCTACAGGGTAAAACCCAGTAGCCGCATAAGTCACTGTTTCTTGTGCATTTACAGATGTTGCTGGTGTTCCTCCAGGGAAATTCCAAATTCTAGAACTAGGGTTATTATAACTTGTATCGGTAAAAGTAACGCTTGCTCCTACAACAACTAATTGTGTATCTGCTTCAAATGCCGCAATTGGCTTTTGAACACCTAACCACTCTGTTCTTGAAAATACTATGGTTGCAGATTTATCAAAGGCAATATTATTACCTGTTGCATCAAGCTGATTTCCATTAGCACCGCTAGGATGTTGGATAGAAATAAATCCAAATCTATAGTCGGGGGAAAAAGTCAAACCGCAAGGCTCAGAACCTGCTGGAGCAGACATAAACAATTCAACTTTCGGTACAGATTGGCTATGGTCTGGTCTTACTACCCAAACATAATTTCTTCCTCCATCTTGAAGCACCCAAAGATTACCTTGGTCATCAAAGCACAAATTATCATTTCCACCACCCCAAGGCTCTGTAAACACACCTTGATCGGAATTGATAACATAGGAAGTACCTCCTACAAAAGTTTCAAAATTAGAAATAGTAGAACCATTATCGGTAAAGCGATATATTCTACCATGCCCTTTAGAAGTAAAATACATTTTACCATCAACAGTACCTACTTCTATATCTTCTACTCCATTAAAATTGGTAGCTCCCAAAGAAATAGCTAAGGACCTTGTATTGTTTTGATCTATTTGGGTACTATTTGGAATTGTAATCCAAGTACCGGTTGCCATTGTTGGATCACCACCAGACAAAGGACCATCCAATTTTAATGCATATAAATCTCCAGAACCAAGGTCAGCTTTATTATTGGCAACAAATTTAAATACGGCACTAGACCCTCCATCTTCACCAGTGTACAGGGTAATGGAATCATTTAAAACAACGGCATTTTCATGAGAAACTCTTCCTGCTCCCCAGATCTTTTCTTGTTTATTGTTTCCATATTCAACAACTTTTGCTGTAATAGGATCAATTTCTACTAACCAACCCACATCGGTATAACCATCATTATTTACATCCCCGCTGTTTTGAGTTTCCTCTGCGGTAAGTATAGTTCCCCAAGGGGTTATTCCACCAGAACAGTTTCTAGCTGTTGTTACTAGATCAGAATTAGAAAAGTCAATAGCTTCTGAAGTATCTACAGACCATAATTTAGCTATTGGATCATAGTGCATATCCAAAAGGGTAAGACCTCCAGGGGTAGTTTCATGATTTATTCCTAAATGACCCAAAACACTACTTCCATTGGTTGGAACATAACCGGTAAAATCATTATTTCCAGGTACAGTTCCACCACCTTTGGAGTAATTATCTCCTTGCTTATTAAGCATTTGAAACCTGTGGGAGCTAGTAGGAATTAACATATTATTGGTTTGAGAAGTAGGAGCAATAGAAGTAAAGCAGGCAATATGCGCTTGATTTCCATTGGAACATCCTAAAGCAGGTGGGTTAATCACTGGAGCATCTTTAATATAAAGGTCAAATCCTAAATCTGAACTAAATACATCTCTATTATGAACCTGAACAGCAAGTTGGTTCCTCCCATTTCTAAAGGCTGTTTTCGGAATTAAAGTAGTATAATATGTACTTTCCGCGGATCCTGAAATTGTTAGCGGCGCAGTTGTAGTTGAAGTAATGGCTCCTGCAGGCAAATTATCGCGGATTATTTCAACACCATTTAAATACACAATGGCACCATCATCTCTTCTAAGTCCAAATTCAACAGTATCAGGAAGGTTTGACAAGTTTATGTCCAAATCTCTTCTAAAATAATAGGTGATATATTTATTATTAGGATCATTTCCAAAGGAGATGGTAGTGTTCATAACATCGCCATAGCCCAATGGGCCTTGTCCCCAATCCCAATTATCATCATTAAATAATGTGTCTTTCCATGCTACTGCATCTAGGCTAGCTCCATTATCCAAATAATGCCAATCCGAATTTTTAGCAAATGGATAAGTTGCTGGCTGAAGTGGAGGAAGTTCGTATTCTACATTCATGTCAAAACTTAAATCAGAACTCCCGGCTGTAGCTTGGTGTAATTCCACTGCAATCACATTCAATCCATTTTGCAATAGGTTCGCTGATTTAAACTGAAAATAACTTGTTTCATCAACACCTGAAACTGCTGAAAGAGCGAGTGTATCAAATCCAATACTTCCTGTTGGCATATTATCTCTAAAAGCCTCAACACCATTAACATAAACTACCACCCCATCATCGCGAAGGACATTAAAAATTAAGGAGTCGTATTGAGATGCATTATTTACCTGAAAAGTATGTCTTAAATAGGTGGTAATATTTTTATTGGTGGAACTAGAGCCAAAATCTAAAGTGCTTTGTTCATTTCCGTTTCCATACCCTAGAATAGCATTTCCAAAGGCCCAACTAGAATCATTATAGGAAAGGGATTTCCAATTTGCAGCTCCCAAATCCGTTCCGCTATCATCGTATTTCCATGCTGATGCAGCTGGAATAGGAAAGTTCCCTGTTTGAAAAACTGCTGGCGGGATATAAGAAACTACCAATTTTGGAGACAAATTGCTGGATCCATTATAAGATTCTGCTACTCTTTTTGATGTATTTCCAGTATAACCAGGAATACTTAAAGCCAAAGGATCTACCAAGCCCACCAATACTGAATTTCCATTTGCCCAACCTGCTCTATCTACCACCTCTTGAAGAAGGGCCGACAGATCTGGACTTTGCTGATCAGCACCATTTGCGCCTACAGTTCCCCAATCTGGAATATTATCCCAAATCACACTTGCTGTGGTGAAGTTTCTCGAAGAAAGATTTGCGGAAACTCCTGAAATGGCTGCTGCATTATCTACATCTTCCATTGCCATATAAGCATCTACATCACCACCAGTATTGGCCTCATCTACCGTAAATTGTATATAGGCGTTTTGAATTATAGATCCAGCAGGAATACTCACATTTTGGAATCGCATTCCTACAAGTTGAGAACTAGTTCCATCATTTGTAATTTCTAAATCCGAACTTGTCAAATCCATTCCTCCATTGGCAATATCTTCCTCTGCATCGTCATCTGAAGCTATGATATTAAAGGTAGTAGTAATACTAGGAGTATATTCAATAACAAGGATTGGTGCCAAACTAGAAGTACCATCAAATGATTCTGCAGTTCTCTCACCGGTACCATGAATAATAATATTCATAGCATTTCCACTTTTCCATCCTCCTCTATTGATTATCCCTTGAACAAGGATTGACAAATCAGGAGTTTGCTGATCTGCTCCAGCATCTCCAACATTTGTCCATTGTGGAATATTTGTCCATAAAACGCTATCATTAATTACCGTTCTACTGGAAATATTAAATGGAATATTGAGGAAAGTTGTAGCACTATCAACATCCTCTATCTTGAATACCTTTGTTCCCGCAACATTATCCAATTCATCAACACCAAACTGGATATAGGCATTATTAATTATGGAGCCAGAAGGAACACTTATGTTTTTAAAATGCAGCCCAATAAATTGATCTCCATCATTTCCATCCTTAGTCAATTCCAAGTCCGAACTGGTTAGGTCAATTAAACCAACACTGGATGTTGCGTTTGCACCCCTTTCCTCAGCATCATCGCTGGAGGAGTTAATTTGAATTTGCAGAGTTTGCGTTTGGCTTAATAAGGATCCTGAACCAAGGACCATTAAGCAAAACAATAGGCTCTGAGTAATTTTTTTCATTGCTGTGATTGTTTATTAGTTGAATGGCTAATTTCAATCACTGATGTAGCCTTAAAATTGATTTGAGATTACGATATCTTTAAGGAAATTTTTTCACCTTTCCAGCAGAGAATAAGGTAGAAGCCTCTACGGCAGTTGTTTGCAAGAATTTAAGAATTGAATACTCTTAACCTTATTCTAACTTAGGAATAAAAGAAAGATAAAACTTAGATAATCTAATTATGGGTGGCTAGGCTGACAAATAAATAGGGCTTGATACATTTAGTTAACCTATAAATTTTCTCCAGAACTGTTATCTGTTAATGAGTTCATAAAATGTATCAAAGCCTCCTTTTCTTGGGAATTTAATTTCAAGGAATCTGCCGCTAAGGTTTGATTTCTTATCTCTAATCCTATTCCATTTCCACCGCCGTGATTGTAAAAATCTAGCACCTCTTCCAGACTAGAAAATGCACCATTGTGAAAATAGGGGGCCGTAAGCTCCACATTTCTTACCGTTACTGTTTTAAAAGATTTTTCAAAAATCCAGGAATTCTCACTATGAATTTCATTCGCTATTCTTCCTCTATCCTCATCAAAACTTCTATTAAATCCAAAGGGTTTATTCAATACTCCTAATATCTCAGATTCATTTTTCATATACTGAGGTGGGACTAAGCCAGAAAAATTAGGTGCAAAATGACAAGTTCCACAGGCTGCTTTCCCCATAAACAAATTAAAACCAACTATTGCTTTTGGATCAATCTCTAGACTTTCCTTCCTCACAAATTTATCAAAGGGACTATTAAATGATTGCAAGGAAAGTACATATGAAGCCAAGGCTTTAGAAAAATACTCTCTATTTATCTTCGCATTTTTTACTTCTTTAAAGCTCTTATCATAGGATTTTATATTTTTTAATTTGAAAATAATTTCATCATAGGCAGTATTGTATTCTTTGGAATTAAAAATGACATGTTCTGCCTGTTGTTCCAATGAAAAAGCCCGTAAATCATAAAAATATCTATCGGCATAAACGGAATTTAATAGGCTAGGAGAATTTCTATGTACGGTTGATCTCCCGTTATTACTTAAAGATTTCACCTTCCCATCGGTGAATGCCAGCTTAGGATTGTGACAAGAGGCACAGCTTATTTTTCCGGATTCACTTAAGCGTTTATCATTAAATAACAACTTCCCTAATTGTCGTAATTCTTCGCTATCCTCTTCCCTTTTTAGCTCGGTATAATAATATGGATCTAAAAGATTAGGGTCAAATAGGTTTTTAGCATTGGGGTTTAAAGGGGATTTACTCCAAAGTTTATAGGATTTTGCATCCTCTGTTAGCCGCTCAAACAGGGGATTTAGAAAGTTCATTAAAAAGTAAAGGCGATCAAATTTTTCGAAATCCTGGTCTTGCTTCAAATAAATAAGCGACTTTTTACACAAGGATAATATTTCCTCAGCATGGGATTCTGAATTCAGAAATTCTGTGCTTACTTCCAAACTTTCAAAAACAGAAATTGCATCCGGTATAGCGTTTAAGGACCCTGGGGTATCAAAGCCTGTTAGACCAAGAGTGAAAAGTCTAATAATTTGAATTCTCATAGCCTCCGCCATCTGCAATTGAGAAATTTCTGTTGATTTCAATGCTTTGCAAAGAGGGCTTATCTGATTTTGAAGTTCCCCAATTACTAAATTAATATTCTGAATACATTCAAAAGGGTTCTCAGAAAAGATCAACTCATCCAATACTTGAAAACCTTGGGGTGGAACAACATAGGATCCCGTGCTATGTCGTTTACTTTTTAATAAAGGTGCCCCATTAATATGCTCCTCTACAAAACCTGGAAAAAAATATTCGAACAGGAACTCCAAAGCCTTATAATTTTTCCTAGTCTCAAGAAAATGATCTCGAAGCTCTTTAATCTCAACATCCTGCAACTCAAACTTTTTGGCATATTCGGCCATGTCATCAATTGATAATAATAGGTCTTCTACCTGATCATTTACATAATCCTTGGGTCCATCCTTAGGTGTATTTTCATAGGGTCGGAAGGAGAATAAGAGGATGATTCCCAGCAGAACAAGGATTCTTTTCATGTTAAGATAAAATAGGATAATAAGAGGCTAAAAGTCGGATTATGAATACAACTAAACTTTAAGGACAGGTTAATTTTTGATTACAAAATCAGAGTCCTCTCCATGGTAGTAAAGCCCTATTCCGATAATTTAATATTTAGAAAAAATACTAGACTGAAGCACCACTTTTGGATAGCAGCTATTTAGTTTCAAATTCAAATTGAAGTCCTACTACGAGACCAAAATAAAAATCGCCATGGCCATTTTTAGAATCTTGATAGTCTTCCAATAAATCGGATCCCCAATAGTCCGTTTCAAATTTTAGATAGTAAATAGTTCGTGGTAATATTTTCCGATTTGTATAGCTTAACAATAGGGAACCATTTAGACCTAATTCCAAGTTTTGTGTAAGGGAGACTCCTCCAAATCCTGAAATTTTTGTGGCTTCTGAAAATGAAATTAAATCCCCTCCAGTAAAAATATTTACTTGGAAATATTGCAAATTAAAATGGTCTTGAGAATCCTCGGTATATATTCTAGACCAATTAGAATACAAAACTTGGTTGCGACGAAAGTTTAAACCAAAGCCCAAATATTGTTTATCAAAAACAGCTGTGAAATTAATCTCACTTGCAAAACCGGGTTTCGAAAAAAAGTTTTTGTTAAAATCTGTATGCACACTTCCAGACCCTAGACCAAGAGTCAATAGCCATGCCGTGAAAAATTGGTTCATTTTGGTTTTTTGGTTTTAAAGAGTAGACTTATAAAATCCAAGACCTGTGCGACCAATATCCTAAAGAGGCTATTATTTAATTGTAAAACTGGTTGTGAAATTTGTAGCCAAAAATCTTTGAAACCTTGGCTATACAAAATGTTAAATGCAGGGCAATTTTAAAAAAAATCCTCAACCAAAATTTCAATTGAATTTCGGTTGAGGAAAAAGGATTCTTCTGAAACTAAGAACTATCATTTTACATAAACCGTCTTCCGATTTACAAATTCCATCATACCATCTTTGGAAAGCTCACGTCCATATCCTGATCTTTTACTACCTCCAAATGGTAATCTTGGGTCTGACTTCACCAATTCATTTACAAAAAAGGCTCCGTCAGACACCCTATCTGCCATGGATATTGCCTTTTCGGTATCTTTGGTACAAATGCTTACACCTAAGCCAAATGGGGATAATTCAGAAAGGTGAAAAGCCTCATCTATATCTTTAGCTTTAATCATGGCTGCTAGTGGTCCAAAGGTCTCTTCATCAAATGCTGCCATTCCGGGTTTTACATTTCCTAAAATAGTTGGTTGATGATAGCAATTATCTTGTTTCCCACCTAGTAAAAGCTCAGCACCTTTGGCGATGGAATTTTGAACTTGAGCTTGCAACTGATCTGCAAGATCCTTTCTCGCCAATGGTCCTATTTGAGTATCTTCAGCCAAAGGATCTCCGGGTTTTAATTGCTTTAGGGCCTCTGTGAATTTGCTAACAAACTCATCATAAACCGACTCTATAATAATAAATCGTTTGGCGGCAATACAGCTTTGACCACAGTTGAGCATTCTTGCTACCAGGGCAGTTTTCACGGCTGCATCAATATCTGCATCTTCCCAAATGATGAATGCATTATTACCTCCTAATTCTAGCAGTGATTTTTTAATATGCCTACCAGCTATTTCGGCAACTGCCGCTCCAGCCTTTTCACTTCCCGTTAAGGAAATTGCCCTTACTGATTCGTGAGCTATAATTTGTTCGGTTTTATTGTGATGGATTATTAAGTTTTGAAAAACACCTTTTGGAAAGCCCGCTTTTGTGAATACATCTTCAATCAATTCTGCAGATCCAAAAACATTTGGAGCATGTTTTAGCAGCCCAGCATTTCCGGCAATTAAGCTTGGTGCGGCAAATCTAAAAACCTGCCAGAATGGAAAATTCCAAGGCATAATGGCTAGGATAGTTCCTAGGGCATCGTGCCGTACAAAACTTCTTCCAGCCTCAGTTTTAATTTCTTCAGGTGCTAAAAAGTCCTCCGCCATTTCGGAATAATATTCACAAACCCAGGCACATTTATTTATTTCCCCACGAGATTCGCTGATAGGCTTCCCCATTTCTAAGCTAATCATTTGGGCATATTCCTCCAGGTTATCCCGTAAAACTTGAGCTGCACTGAGCATCAAATTACATCTTTCTTTCAAGCTTAGCTTTTGCCATTTTTTTTGGGCATTTTGGGCTAAAACCAACTTTTGGTTTAGCTCATCATCGCTAATACCTTTGTAGCTCCCTATCACCTTATTGGTATAGGGATTAATGCTATTAAATTCCATTTATTTCCTTTCTTATTTTGTCAAACTGCCCTTTAATTCTGGCTTTTTACGCTTATCCTCAATAATTTCTGAGGAGTATTTAGACTTTATGGATTTAATCCAATTTTTTGCTCTTGGAGTAAGTTTAAAATCATCGGTCATCATTCTTCCTCTAGAAACTAAAATCCCCATATCTGCACCTTCATATAAATAATCTCCCTTTTTACTAATTCTTAAGAAAAAGCCCTCCTTATCACTTTCTACTGCACGACGGTGAGTGTCCATCCTATCAAATTGGATATGGCCATTATCATACATTTTCCAGATTCCAGAGGCTGGTGCTTCGTGCACATATTCAATAGTATCTTTGCTATGTTTAATAACCATTTGGCTCCAGCTATCAATATTTTCTTGTCTTGCCCATCTTGTATTCAAAGCATTCACATTTAAACTGTATTCTACATTCATCCATTCTAAAATGTGAAAAATAAACAAGGGTGCATCTGCCAAAGCAAAAACTGCATGATTGGTTATAGAGCTGGCTCCGGTAACCCTAGGGTTTAATTCTCCAAGATAAATCTGACCATTATCCTGATCTATCAAAAAGTCCAATTCAAAATATCCTTTATAACCCTCCTCTCTCAATTGATCACCAAAAAGACGGGTATATCTTCTAGCTTTTTGACGTAAAGTTTTGGTAAATGCTTCTGGATAAATTTCATTTCCACACCAACCACCTTTATAGGGTGTTAGCTCTTTAAAACCTACCAATTCCGTCATTAATGGTGCTACCACAGTTCCATGTTTGGTTACACAAGCTTCAATTGCAGAACCTCTACAGTTGATACGTTTCATCACTTTTACTTCCTTTTCCTTTACAATTTCTTCCTCATGTTTCTTAAACTCCTCTTCATTGGAAATAAAAAAGGTGGTATGTCCAGAATCTCCAAAGGGGGTTTGAATCACCAAATCATTCCCAAGGGATTTTGATATTTCCCTAAGGTGCTCATAATTTTTTACTGGGCTAAGCACATTGGGAACACAGGGAACCCCTGCCTTTTCTGCAATGCGATTGGTATTCACCTTATTATCCATAAAGGTTCGCATTTTGGCACTTGGAAACATAATTTCCAATCCTTGCTGTTTAGCTAGCTTTTCTGTTTTTTCGTCAAACATCAGAAACATGGCTTTTCCAGCCTTTTTTCCGCTCGACCTAGTTTTTAAATAATCTTGAACCTCCGGATGTTGAAGCAGGTAATTATTAATATCCTCAATACCTTCAAAATCATCATGAGGAATCTCTGCGCTTGGAGAAAAAACATTGGGATGTAAACCATCAAAACACTCAATATGGCAAATAAATTTAAAACCCTTAATCCACTCATCAGCACCTAAAAGATTGAAATTAGTAGCGCTGATAAAATAAATAGGAGTTTCATTTTTATAGAAATATCTTCTGATGTCTGCTATTCCATTTAACTTTGGTTTTGCTGCTTTTTTAGTTGCCATTTTCTATTTTTTATTTGATTGTTTTTTCTGCATTGAAAGCCCCATTGCTCCAATTGAAGTAGATGTTTTTTGTCTATCCAAGACATTTTTAGTAAATACTCGTAGTCCTAAATCTGATCGATATCCATGTATTTCAGATACATCAAGGGCTAGTAGGAATTCTATAATTTCACTGCTCACCACCTGACCGGGAACCAAAACTGGAAATCCTGGTGGATAGGGAATAATAAAAGAGGAAGCTACCAATACTTTTCCGTCCTCCATGGCTGGTAAACATTGATCCAAGGGAAGGTATTCATAATTCTCTTCATTATAGGCCATAAAATAGGCCTCCCTAAGATTCCCTCCTGGCACTCCTGGTACTGCTTGAAATGAAGGGTGAAAAAAACTAAAATCTGGTAAGGGTGGTACTTCTTCGGTTAGGGAATAAATTCTTTTTTCCCTTATCTCCTTTTCCCTATTGTTTAAAGCCAAAATCTCACTATCCAACTCATCCGCAATTTTTAAAAGGGCGTTTATCAGATAGGTAACGCTACCTCTTGTGGTACCTATATTGGTCATAAATAATACAGTGTTCCGGGATGTTTTATTGATTTGGATATTAAATTTATCCATCAAATACTTATTCTTAAAAGTATCACCATCCACCCCAGTTCTTCCAATATGGAGAGTAACCTTTGTGGGATCTAGAACAAACTCATCCTTCTCCCAAGGCTTTTCCATTCTATTCCAGCCACCTTCGTCTTCATAGTATTCAGAAATTCCTGTTTCTCTATATTCATCAGGAATAAAGTCACTTACTGTAAGTACATCGAAATACTTACTCAATTGAGCTGTATTATTAACCTTGGCTCTTAAAATCATGGCTAGCTCCACACTTTTTTCCACTAGTTCAAATCCTTCAAATTGAACCTGTCTTCTACCTATATCCAGAGAAGCGAGCATTTGGTAATTGGGTGAGGTGGAGGTATGCGTCATATAAGCTTCTAGAAAAGTGCTCTCACTTTTTCTTCTAAAGTCTTCATCCCAAATATGAATCATTGAGCCCTGCCTAAAACTACTTAAAGTTTTGTGGGTACTTTGTGTAGAGTACACTCTAATTCTCACTTTACTAGGGTCAGGTAATTTTGAAACCTCATCGTCTTTCAATCCTTTAATATGCTCGGCGTATTCCCTGGCATAGCGCTTACTTTTGTATTTGCCAGCCAATTTCCGGGCAGCATACATTCCCGTTCTTTGTTTATAGGTATAGGTAAAACCAGCAAAGGCAAACCAGGCTTCATCCCATAGAAATATCATATCAGGTTTTATGGCCAAAACCTCTTCCATCACTTTTTGAACATTGTAAACCAATCCATCAAAAGTGCAATTCGTTAGGAGCAGCATTTTTACCTTAGAGAGTCTTCCAGCAGCCTTCAACTGCAATAATTTACTGGTGATCTGCTCTAGCGGCACCGCCCCGTACATGGAGTATTTTTCTATGGGGTAGGAATCCAAATAAACTGGATAAGCTCCGGACAGCACTATTCCATAATGATGTGATTTATGGCAATCTCTATCAATTAAGACCACATCCCCAGGACTTACTACAGCTTGCATCACAATTTTATTGGCCGTGGAAGTTCCATTAGTAACAAAGAATGTTTGTTGGGAACCATAGGTTTTACTGGCCATCTGTTGAGCCTTTTTTAAAGGGCCTGTAGGCTGAAGCAAGGAATCTAATCCACCAGTAGTTGCAGAGGTTTCTGCCAAAAACATATTTCGGCCATAAAACTCCCCAAAATCTTGAATCCATCTAGATTTAAAAACTGAATTTCCTCTAGAAATGGGCATAGCGTGAAACACACCTGTAGGCTTTTTGCTGTATTCTTTTAAAGCGGAAAAGAAAGGTGTTTCAAAGCGTTCGGAAATACCTCTTTGTATGCTGAGGTGAATTTCCATTAAATCCTCTCTTCTATAAAAAATTCTTTTGAAGGTTTTTACGGTTGAATCCTTTAAATCCGAAAGAGGTGTGTCGGTAACGTAATAGGTATCTATTTCTGGTCTGAATTGCTTTGTAAGCTTCCCCAATATAGGTCCCAATTCCACTTCAGACCTGGAAGACATATCTAGATCCAATGCATTTTGGATATAGGGTTTGATTAATGCCGGTACTCCTTTTGCCGAATATGGAGGGGTAGATCTTACTACTACCGCCTGAATATTAGGATTAAAAAGCAAGGCAATAAGGGCATCTTGAAAGGAATGTTGAACAATAAACCCATAGGTAAATTGCTCTTCATCATCCCTTAGGTCGAGGATTTTCTTTTTTAAGGCTTGTTCATCCTCATGGCTCATATCTTCCACAAAAAGGACTTCAAAATAATTTTTTCTTGAAGGGTTTGATAGCTCAACAGTTTCTAGATCCTCCTTACTCAGTCCTTCCTCTTGATCTAAAAATTTTGGATTGGAACGAAAACTATCACTCACCAATTGCTGAGTATTCTCCGCTACAATGTTTGCTAAAGCTCTATGCTCATGACGACGAAGGGATTCTTTTAAATTATCTAATTGCCAAATTCCTGGGTAAGCAAAATATTTTTCTACGCTGCCCAGATGTTTCAATAAATCTTTACATTCCTCAACAAGTCTTTTTTCATTTGAAGAACCATGATGACAACGAGCCAACTCCGCACTAGAATATTTTAATTGATTCCAATAAGTAACTCTTAATTGGCCAATATTATAAAATGGAGCGCTATTTTGTTTTTTCTTCACCATAGATTATTGATTTGAGTGTAAGGCCAATTTATTTCCTTCGGTATCAATAAATAATGAAAAATATCCTGAATCTCCGCCAATTTCTGTTTTTCCCATAATAACTCTACCACCACCTTCTTCTACTCTTTTCAACATTATCTCCATATTCTCCGTAGCATTTAAATACAATAAAACTCCAGATTCAGTAGGAACACAGCCTTGACCTTTTACTAGGGCTCCACCCACACCTGTAGACTCTGGAAATGGAGCCATGGCATAATCTGGAACCTCGCTAATTTCCAATTTCATTGAATATAAATAGTTAAAAAAGGAAACCGCTCTTTCCATATCTAAAACTGGAATTTCAAACCAATTTAAAAATTGTTTTGGCGTTTTTCGAATTCTTCTTGTAGTCATATTTCCCATGTCGCTATTTATTTTAATGATTGAAAATCCTCGCCTGTCTTACTCTACCAAACCTTTGGGCAGTTGAATTTTGCTTTCCATTTGTTTCAGCTCAGCTAATTGTTCCACTTTTTGAGGCTTTATTAGGGGTCCTAAGGATTCCAAATATTCCAAAGGTTGATCTTGATTATAAATACTAAAATCACCTATATGATCTCTAAAGCTTTTAAGCGGCTGACCTAATCTCATCACCCCTTTCTCTCTACTTTGTTTTACCCTTTCTAAATCTATTTCTATAGGAATAATTTCCTCTGTGCTACCCGCTTGGTACAATACCCTACCATCGGGCCCACAAATGGTGGAACGTCCAATACCGCCGGAGTCTAAGCCATTAATATCAAAGAAATAGCATTGGTTTACAGCGGCCATGGTTTGATCAATAGAATGTTCAATATCTCTATCCATGGTTCCTGTCATGGTAGGATGAAGAATCACTTCCGCACCCATTACCGCTAAGGTTCTAATAGTTTCAGGAAACCACATATCATAGCAAATAGAAACACCAAACCTCCCTACATTGGGAATATCGAAAATGCAAAATTCCGATCCTGGGGTTACACCTACTTCATAAGGGTAAAAGGGGAACATTTTACGATATCTGGAAATTACTTCACCCTGTGGATTAATCACAATTGCCGTATTGTAGATTTTATCATCCACTTTTTCAAAAATGGATCCGGGTACTAGCCAAACTTTGTGTTTTTTGGCCATGGCTTTCATTTCTTCCTCAAAATGGCCAGGCATTTCTTGGGCATAATAGGTTAATGGCCCATAGCCACACAATTCGCTAAACAATACTAAATCTACTGCTGGATATACATTCATACATATATCAAGCTTCAATTTCATCATTTCCAAATTAGAATGGGTTGCAGAAACCTTCATTTGAATTCCCGCAATGGTAAATGTCTTCATACTATGATATTGAATGTTTTTTTATTTGATGGATAAGTATATCTAAACCTTTGTGAAGCTCTTCATCACTAATTACTATTGGGGATAAAATACGAACTACATTTTTATGCATGCCTGCCGACAACATTATAAGGCCTTCTTCGGCACATCCTTTTACCACTTTACTACATAATTCAGAATCGGCCTGTCGGTAATCTGAATTTTTAATAAATTCAATTCCAATCATAGCCCCAACTCCTCTAATATCGCCAATGGCCGGGCAATCTTTCTGTACTTCAGCCATTCTTTCTTTTATAATATTTCCGATGTATTTGGCTCTTTCATTTAGATTTTGCTCCTTCATCAGTTTAATGGTTGCCAAAGCCGCAGCGCAACATACCGGACTACCAATATAGGTACCACCAATGCTTCCTGGTGCAGCGGCATCCATAACCTTAGCCTTTCCTACTACCGCTGCAATTGGTAGACCTGAACCTAAAGATTTTGCATAAGTGCTAATATCAGGTTGCACTCCATATTCTTGCCAACAGGCCCAATTTCCGGCTCTAGCAAATCCACTTTGAACCTCATCAATTATCAGCATAATATTATGCTTATCGCAGTAGTCTCTTAATCCTTGAAGGTATTTTTTTGGCACAGGGTTAAAGCCACCTTCACCTTGTACAGGTTCTAAAATAATCGCTGCCAAATTATTAGGATCAACAGTATTATTAGCACTTTCATGTAAATATCGCAATTGTTCCTCTACAAATTCATCCTCCGTTTTCCCTTGACCTAAATGGTAGAAATTTGGAAAAGGAATTCTATATACTTCTGGACTAAAGGGTCCACATCCCACCTTATAGGAAATCTTGCTTGTAAGAGTCATGGCCATCATAGTTCTTCCATGGTAGGCATCATTAAAGCACAATACTCCTTGTTTTCCAGTAGCTTGCCTGGCAATTTTCACAGCGTTTTCTACCGCTTCTGCTCCTGTACTTACTAGCATCACTTTGGTATTTTCACCATGTGGAAGCACTTCGGCAATTTGTTCGCAGAGCTCCACATAAGGTTCATAAGAAACCACATTAAAACTGGTATGCAAGTATTTTTCGGCTTGTTCCTGAATTGCCTTTACCACAGATGGCGGACAATGCCCAGCATTCACAACCCCAATTCCCCCCGCAAAATCTATCAATTCCCGTCCATCTTCGTCGGTAATAATAGCGCCCTTAGCATGACTTACCGTAGCTGTATTAAAAACACCAACTCCGTTTGCAACAATTTTGCTCCTTCTATCCAGAAGCTCTTGGGATTTACTCACTTCTTTAATCATTTTAAATTAATCAATATCAAGGTTTTTTTCTTTTGAGCCTTTTTAAAAGTCAATTGGGGTTATGAGCAATCTCTAGAATTCAAAAATTCTAAAAGAACTTCAAAAAGAAGCACTCAAAAAATAGAGAACCAACATTTAAATAGGACTTTAAATCATCTGTAGAATAAGCCAAATTAATTCGGGACTGGCTTATTGAATTGAATATAGCTAGTATAGGAATTTATTTGAAGTGAAGCTAATTTTTTTTTCACTTTTTTTAGGGCCGATGAAGAATGGGAATATCAATTTTCATTTCAACCTGAGTTCTTTTTTTTTTTTGCAATTCAGCTTTTTATTTTTCAATTCTCAACATTTAATCTTGACTTATGAACTTATTGAAAATAAAGCTCCTGATAATTTTTAGTAAAAAAAGCCAGCTTTCAATGGCCGATGTGAACTGATTTATAAAACTTTATTCATTCCTAATTTTAACAATGAGGATATGGACATAAAAGGCTTTTCAATAAGCGCTGTATTGAAAAATGAGATTGACTGTAATATTCTACTTACACAAACCCCTTAGAAACCTTTTAAAATAAAAAACGAGACCTATTAGAGGCCTTAATAATTTTGGATTTTAATTTCAATAACCTTTTATTTACGCTTCCACACCCTTATCGAAAATAAAATGAAAAAAAAGTCATTCTTTGTTTTGGTCCTTCTGTTTGTAATTTCATCATCCTGCAAAAACCCAATAGATGATTTTAATGTTCATATAAATCCCGCTTTCTATGACTATGTTGTGGATATTGAACTTTCAGAAATAGGTGGGGATGAAATAATCTCAACAGAACCTTTTACCATTACAATTAGTGGGGAAGATGCACAATACGTCTATGCTAGCAACGGAACTAAAAATTATTCGGTTCAAAACAATTCTATTCAATTAATCTTGGAAAAAAATGCTGTACCACAGCCTAATGATCCCATAAACTTTGCTATTTCTTTGGAAAGTAATGTATATAAATCTAAAAACCTCAATATTTCCATTTTTGAGGAGGATTATTATTATACCGATTTCATTGAACTACTAAACACTAGTAAGCCCATTATTGGGACAAATGTAGCCTCAACCTCTCTTGACCTCAGCACTGGCTTTTTAACAAGTCCTCAAACCTTCAATGCACAAAGTGATGATGGAAGTAGCCAAATTTCCTTGGATATTGGGACAAACGTTGGTTTTTTGAATAGTGAAGGAATTGGGCTTTCGGGAAATTTAGACATCACCATTTTGAGTTTTAGTGATACATCTTCCATAAGCCAAGAAGCCTTGGAAGCCCTAACCCCATCTACAATACATTTGGATGGAACGACAGATGATCTTGAACAAGAATCTACCCCTACCTTTGAAATAAACATGACGGTAGGAGGTGAAAAAGTAACAAATTTTCAAAATGCTGGAATAAGCACAAGAATTTCGCTTCCTAATGATATGATTAATCCAAACACTTTAGTCCCCTTTTCATCTGGTGATTCTTTGGGATTAATAAGTTATACCGAAGGTGAATCTGATTGGAAATTTGAAAATGATCTAGAGGTGAAATCTGATGCCAACGGCTTATTTGTGGAACCAGAGATAAGCCACCTATCATTTTTTAAGTTGGTGAAAAATTTTAAAAAACGATTTAAGAAATTAAAAACATTCGAAATAACCTTTGCTTTTAAAATCGACACCGGTAAAGGAGGAGTAACAGAAAGAGGAACTTTCTTTCTTAGAGGATATAAAACAATCGATGGAGTTAAGGTGGGAAAGGAAAGAACTTGGAAAGGCGGTAGATTTAGAGCAAATGACCAAGAATGGAAAGAATCAAAAATTGTTTTGCGCAAAAAGGAAACTGATGATCGAAATCTCAGTTTTGTAGTAACAGAGTTAAAACTGATAATCCGAGGTAGTGGTCACCCCTTTACATTTCAAGGAAGCAGTAGAAGGTATGTTACTGGAAGAAAACGTCGTATTATGTTCTTCATATCCATTCCACCCCCCAATAAACTTCCATTGTATATAGGTTATGTGATCAAATGCGGGTCCAATTTGGTGAAACCACCAGCTGGTGTCAAATTATACAAACGCCTCTCTGGATCTGGAGATCGATGGGGAAATCCCTTTCTGGTTATAACTTCAAAAAACAGATCATTGCGGCAAATTGCAAGCCATGCTTTTGAAGAGGGGCTTAGTTATGATATCAGGGCTGTTTTTGCTGATGTTGATCACATTGAACCAAATATTATTGCTGTAAATAACAAAATATATGAAGTTTTGGTTCCTCCGGAAACCTGCGCAAGCCTGGGCCTCTAAGGAAATGAATTAATCAATTGAAAAATTAATAATAGAACCTTTCACACTGGTCGAACAAAAACCCTATACTACACAGATTTTTGCTTAAAATCTATTGGATATATTGAAAAAGAAACAAAGTATAGCCTCGATTTTCAAATATCCCTTAAAAGCTAATGAACCCGACCATTCTTTAATTTGTTGATTATACCCGATATCAATTCTGGGCCAGGAAAATCGATCATTAAAATACCTATTCTATTGGCGTAACCAGATCCTCCAAGTCTGCAGCTCGTAAGATTATTTGTGCCTTCAAAAGCAATTGTACAAAGGCTTCCAAGGCAATCCACTTTTGGGAAATCTTGATACTTATGAACGTGTTCCGCGGTTATCAGTCCCGTACTAAGTAATGGAGCTCCAGTTTTTGGGCTACTTTGGCCACTAGCTACAAAATAAGGAAAAGAACCTGTAGATGAAGACAGGTAATTAATATAAGAGGTTTCCATACTTCCCACTCTGTCAGCCTCATGAAGATGATTTTTCACCTCCAACCACTTATCATAGAGACTCCAATTTGATTTCAATTTATAGACATCTTGAATATTAAATGATTTTTTATACGAAATACCATATTCAATTGTACTTTCAAAGTCTTGAAGCAAAACAATTTTACCTCTAGTTTCCTTCAAACTTGGGTTTTGAGAAAATGATCCTCCCCTTTGCCTCCAAACATAATCCTTACAAGAACTAGCATTCCAGTATTTTTCAAAGGTCTCCTGAAAAGATGTTTTAGGATTTTTTGGACTATCTGTATACTCCTTTTTAACGCGCATGTAAATAGTTTCATTTTCTTGACCCTTTCCTTTAAGAAAACCAACCATTGTATTCAAAACATCATTAAAATAGGTCTTTTGAAAAATGGCGCCATGGTGTATGGCCAATGAACCATTGATTAGACGGCAACGAATGTCAAAGGCTCTAATTCCTGATTTCAATTGGTTCTCTAACGACATAGATTGAGTTTGAACCGCATCGCCACCATAAAAGGACATTGAATCATGAGTCCCTGGAATTGACAAATGACTAAGCTTGGTGTCATCTGGTAATTTAGACAGCCAATTTGGGTTACTAGTTTTCACGTATCCATCATGGGAATATCCATTTGGCCGGTGATAACTTCCAAGATTTATGGCTTCAGAAAGCTGAGGATTATTTTCAAAATTGTCAGGTGGGTTCATAATGCAAAATTTTAATTAAATAAGGGGGTTTAGGTTCAATCAAAAAGAATGGAATGTCATTTATTTGGGACTCTAAATTTTAGAATTCAAAAAATCTATAAGAGATTCGTTTTCAGGCAATTTTAATTTTTTCCTAATTCTATATCGCAAGCTTTTAATTGCCTTATCAGACCTTTGAAGAGCCCTTGCCACTTCTTCTTGAGAATATTTCATTACTATCATTAAACAATAGGTAATTTCCACCTTGTTTGAACCTGAAGGATGATCCTCTAAAAAGTCATATAGTTTCGGATAAACATTTTTTCCTTGTCTTCTAAGTTTCATCAGAGTATCCTCACTCGAGTAACTTTTCAACTTTCTTTGAATAATAATGGCCTTATTTTCTACAATTTTATTTTCCGAACTCGATCTAATCTCTTCCACCATTTCCATGAGCTCCAAATTTCGATTTTGTTGCATCATTAACTCATTAATATTGTCTCTTAATTGTTCTCTCTGAAATTCAAATTTATCCTGAACAAATTTCAATTGTTTGACCTCCTTATCTGCTTTTAATTCCAAAAATTCTTCTCGCTTTTTTGCTCTATCTCTAAGCAACAATAAAACTATTAACAAAGCCAAAAGGATTATTATAAATAAAGCGATAAACGATTTATAACTTTCATTTTTTTGCTCTAGCCTAATGTTCTTAGCCTCTTTTTCCACAAGCTCATATTTGGCTACCATTTCTTCCCTAGATGCTGCTTTTTCCCTATCATATTTATCCATTAGCAAGGAATCCCTTTTGATTAGGGTTAAATTGAAAGCTCGGTAATCATTCAACTCATAACTAATTCCTAGTTTTACTTTATACAAACTTCCCAATTCACCAGAATTCAAAGGCGCATTTTGCAGCAAGGAATCTATAATCGAAGCGGCTTTTTCGGGCTGATTCACCATCAGTAAGAATCTAGCATATTCGATAAATGTGCTATTTGTTACAGCGGGCCAAGGGTATTTCTTAGAGAGTTGGATCGATTTATTGAAATACAACTGAGCACTATCCAACAGGCCCAAGTCGCGAAAATCCATAGCTAAATTCCTGTAACTTACTGGAAGTTCATATTCTTGAACATTTGGAAGGTTAATTCCCTTTTTTCGATAATAAATTACACTATCTAAATTGTTTCCATTTACACTTTTGATGATCGCTAGTGTTTCATAAAAAACTGGTAGAAAGTTAATTCTACCTTCCTTTTTATTGGTCCTAATCCCTATTCTACAATATTCTTCTGCTCTTTCAAAATCAGGTATTTTAATATAAAAAGAACATAATTGTCTATAGCCATAAAGTTTAGCTACAATTTCCTCTTGTTGTTCGGAAAGATCCTTTAATTTTAAGGCATACCCTAAGGCTTCCTTTTCCTGCTGATTGTCATACAGCATTAACATTTGTAAGGAAGTAGCCTGTAAAAGCTTCCGACTCATACTGGGAATATTCTGAAATAAAACCAATGATTTTTCATTGTATTCCAAAGACTTATTCAAATCTCTATACATATTACCAAAAAGAACAGAGAATTTGGAATAGGTATTAGCCAATAAAACACTATCCCTAACTCCAATTACTCTTTCCACTATGGTTGGGATTAACCATGATAAGGAGTCTTCATCAGGGTTTAGGGTTCCTAAAGAATCCAATAAAAGACCTAAGTCTTCAGCACCTAAGCTATTATCTTGAAATGTTTTATTTGCTTTTGAATAATTATTTGGAAAGGCCTGAGATAAAGCATTATTCCTTGAGGATAAAATCAATATGCCCAGAAATAGCAGAGTTCTGAATGATTTTAATTTAGCCCTATATCTCATAAATTCTACCAGGTTTGATTATCTAAAATTTAAATACACTGGAAGGTAATATTTCCTTCAAAGTTTAAGTCGGTTCATTAATGGCATTCCAATTAGAAAAAGTATTTCATATTACTTAAAACAAATAAGGACCAAATTTTATTCTTAACCAAAAAATAATGGTCTCGATTTAGTCTCGAAAAATTTTAAAATTTTGATTAAGAGCTATTTAAGACTATACTTCGTTCTACATTCATGTAGTTCGTTTCACCAAGTTATTTTAAATTTTATAGCACACAACCATGAAGCTGGCAAGAAAAAGGCTAGGCTAGCATGTTTCATTAAATGCCATTAAACAATCCTCAAATCAATTAGCTGAACCAAATCCAAAAAAGTTTTTAAAATTTACTTCCACTAGAACCGGCAGCGGAGTAAAAAGAAACTGAAAACGAGTGTTAAGAGTCTATGGAGAAAGAAGGTCTTGTTTCAGAAATAAGCTAAAAATGAGGCTCCTACTTAAATCAAGCCGAGCTATAAAATATATCTTGGGATTTATGTTTTTCTAATTTTTCTTCCACCAACCAGTATCCAATTGAATTTAAACATACTTAAAATGGGATTCTCATTATGAATCAGGATCATAGGCTAAGCTTATATTTACTTTAAGTCCTTGATTATAGTTTTCGAAGAGTATGCTTCCATTATTGCGATGCACAATTTCCCTCACTAAATACAGACCCAATCCTGCGCCTACCTGACCATTTTTACCAAGCCTGCTCTCTACAGTTCCTCCTTTATTTAATTTATTTAGCACATCAAGATCCTGAATTCCTCCTCCATCATCCTCCACCGAAATATGGACTTGGTTTTGGGATACCTTGGCCTTTATTTCTATTTTACTATTGGCATATTTAATGGAGTTTTGAATGATATTATTTAAGATAATTTCCAAACCTCCTTTTTCAAATGGAAATTTACAGTCTTCCGAAATGGAAAAGTTGACCTTTAGATTTAGCTTTTCAAACTCTCCCCTTTTATTCAACAATAACCCCAGAACAATTTCTTCAAGATCCATAATTTCCTTTAATTCCACTAAAGGATTAATTTGACCTTCTATCCATTTAATAACACTACTTGCCGTTTCATAGGAAGATTCTGAACTCATATAAAGTTGGTTCAGTTCATTTTCAATATCCCTAAAATTGGTTTTAGCAACCTTGTCCTGAATCTCCGATACTATTTTTTTAAAAAAGCCTAGAGGTCCTCTTATATCGTGGGAAAAAACCGTGATCATTTTATCTCGAATTCTTATGGCTTTTTCCACATTTTTCTTACTCTCTGCTAGGGAGTTTGTTCTTTCTTGGATAATGCTTTCTAATTCAATTTCCCTCCGCCTTTCTCTTTTGGCACTTATAAAAAATAGCGAAAAAATTAGAGCGGCTATTGATAACAGCACAATAAGAATGAAAGATGGTGTAAGGTAAAATGGTGGACTAACTGAAAATTTAAAAAGACTTTGAATTTGATCTTCTGATGCTGCCACACCCGGTATATTTAATTGTAAAGAATAATTTCCCCAAGGCAATCGATCTATTCGTATAGGATCATCAGGATTAAAGGAATTCCAGTTTTGACTAATTTCTGGAATTCGATAAAACAATTTTGAATTGGAAGCTCTGCCATAAAAAGGGTGGGTAACTTTGGCATGCAAACTTTGAAAATTGTGAGGAAAATTCAATTCATTTGGAGAGCAGGTATCTTTTTTATCGAGGATTAGATATTCTAAATAGACTTCCTTGTTAATCCTTGGTGGCTGAAATTGTTTATTATCAAAAATTACAATACCATTTAAGTTTGGAAAAATAAGCTTATCATCCTCAGTATGTATGGATGCTATTTGAGAGCGTCCATTAAATTCATAAGAAAATAATCCGTCTTCTTTCCCAAAAGTATAGCCAGCAATTTTTTTATCATTATTTAGGCTATTCGCTATTACCTCCTTAATATAAAAAGAAAATAGGCCAGCATTGGTGGGGAGAAAAACTCTATTGTCTAGAAACCTAATTTCATGACAGTTTTTGAGCTCTGGAAATTGCTCTGGATTAAAAGAATGCCAGTTCCCGTCTTTTCTAATAAAAATACCCTGCCTGAAGGTAGTAATCCAATATTGCTCGTCGTAAATATTAACAGAGGTGATCTCAATACTATTAGGACCTAAAATGGTTTTATAGTTGTTTTGGTTAAGATTAATCTCCAATAATCCAAAAGAACCGGCCAAAACTAAAATACTGTCGGACAGGACTTTTAATTGATGGGTGCGCAAGTGATATATTTCTGGAATGCTCAGCACCTCTTTCACACTATCATTCTCCAAAACACATAATCCAATACTACTTAAGGTAAAATATATTTTGGATCTATGCTTAATGATTGTCTTGCAAGCACTTCTAGGAACATTAGGGATAATTGGAGGATCTCTTTCTTTCAATCTGGATTTGGAATAATAGGCGAGTCCTTTTTTCCCGGCACCATAAATACGTTCACTTTCTTCATCGTAAAACAAGGTCCTGGGCCGGAAGGCCTTATGAAACAGAAGCTCGCAGCTCGCCTTATTATTATGAAATAAAACACCAGAAGAATTCATAATTGAATCTTTTCCTATTTCCACCAAGGCATAAGTATCGAAATTTGATGGACAAAAATCCAGGATTGATATTTGTTTTATACTGGATTTACTTATTTGAATTAGCCCATTTCGCATCGTTCCCAAAAAAAGCATTTCAGAATCTTCAATATGCTCGGCCACTTGGTAATTATAGTTTGGAAGGTTCTTGGCAAAATATTTTATTTTGAATGCTCCATTTTCTAAGCTCAGTTTGTATAACATTCTATTATGGAAAAGAAAGGTGGCCTTAGAACCATAATTCCATATTACCTGACTAGGAAAGGATTCTTCAGCCTCAAAATTAAAATCTGGCAGTCTGAGGATTGTATCAATCTCATCGAGCTTGAATTCTAAAAAATAACCATCGCTTGTAAAATTGAAGACCCTATTTTGGATAGAAAAAGTTCTCAACACCCTAAGAGCAGGGGAACCTTCAGGGCATTTAATGGGCAATCTCTCATTACCCAATTTATAGTGTATATCAATATCATTTATTCCATAATAATAGCTACTATCACTGGTGGGTATTTTTGTAAAAAAATAGGTTTCAGATTCTTTTGTTCTTATAAATGAGCTACGGTTTCCTAGTTTGTATCTCCCCAAATTTGGACGAATTTTCAAACCCAGCCCTTGGCTATCAATTTGTAGAAATTGGCTTCTAGAGAAACCCAATATAGGAGCCTCTCCCTTTATATGATAAAACCAGGGGTATTTTAAGCTCGTAATTTTTTTTCCGTTTACACTTTCTATGGGTGAAAATTTTCTACCATCATATCGAACCAAACCAGCCCTTGTGGAAATCCATAGGAAATTAGTGCTGGTAAAATGTAAATCCATTATTTCATTTAATGGAAGACCATCTTCTGTATTTATTTTCTTAATATGATAATTGGGAAAGCTTAAACTAGTATCCAAGGAAATTTGAGAATATAAGGTGGAAGCATGAATTATCAGAAAAACACCCAGTATATTCCTAAAAACATTTTCGCAATAAAATTTTCCTTTGCTCATTTAGCCTAAAAATAAAAATTATCATTTGTTTATCGGAGCTATAGACTATTATTTTTTCTAGGCATTGAGTATCAGAACCATGGGTCTACAGCTATTAAATAAATAGCTATCAAAATAAAAAGGGGGCCAATAAAAATTAAGGAATTTTAGGAATTAATCAAGCCTATAAGCATAAAAATTGGTTATCCTATTCTTGGCTGAGTTAGCAGTAAAAATCTATTAGATTTTTAGTCTTTTGGGCTTGGAAGTAGTTTGTTTTTGACCATCAATAGGCCAATAAGAAATGAGGGTAGATTGATAAACTCACATCCGTCCTAAATAATTTTAGTCACGGAATTTTAGATTTGA